>Ga0193960_1000392_pt1 | contig 18264 bp, 43 predicted proteins | sample FB_3_MG_FD_140338 | JGI IMG/M metagenome (GOLD analysis project Ga0193960, IMG submission 140338) | Microbial mat bacterial communities from the Broadkill River, Lewes, Delaware, United States - FB_3_MG | ecosystem: Environmental > Aquatic > Freshwater > River > Microbial mats | place: USA... | reverse complement strand
TTAACGACCTTTTAACTACCATTTCTATTATAGGCGGGTTAGTTTGGATGATTTACAAAATAAAAAATGCAAGGCTAGATAGTAAATTAAAACAAAAAGAGCTAGACGAATAGAAAATTATTTGTATATTGTACCCGAATTAAAAATATTTTATTATGAGAGTGCAATTAACAAAGAATTTTTATTTAGACGAGTTTCAATGTAAGGACTTGTCAGATATTCCAGAGGAAGTATTAAACAACCTTTTAGAGTTAACCGATAATATGCAGTTAATTAGGGACTGCTTAGGTAAGCCAATAACAGTTAATAGTGGTTATCGTTCACCTAGTTATAATAAGTCTATTGGGGGGGCTTCTAAAAGCCGTCATTTATTGGGTCAAGCGTGTGACTTTACAGTTCAAGGAATGATGCCAAATGAGGTAGCTGACAGATTAGAGGAATTAATAAAAGACTCAACTATTAAACAAGGTGGTTTAGGTCGTTACGATACTTTTACACATTACGACATTAGAGGAATTAAAGCCCGTTGGGATAACAGTACTAAATAACAAAGCTATGAAGAACGGACAATATAGACCAAGATTGAACTCGGAAGAGATGAACGTTATTAATGAATATAGACGTATCAAAGAGGAGTCAAACGAAAGCGGGTTAAACGATAAAGACGTAAAGCATGGCTGGATTAAAACAGATAAAGCGAGTTTATTTTTTAAGAACCCAAACTTTAACGGTTCAGAAGATAAACAAAACGACTTTACTAAGGAGTTACTAGAATCACTAAAAGACCATTCGCCAAGTTACGAAAATATTAAACGTAAAAAAATTAAAGACGGTCATCTATTAGTAATAGACCCCGCAGATATTCACATAGGTAAATTATGCACGGCTTTTGAAAGTGGGAGCGACTACAATAGTCAAATTGCAGTTAAAAGAGTTTTAGAGGGCGTAGATGGAATCTTGCAAAAGGCTAACGGGTTTAATATAGATAAGATTAATTTTATAGGTGGTAATGATATTTTACATATTGACACACCACAAAGAAAAACAACAAGCGGAACGCCACAAGATACAGACGGAATGTGGTACACTAATTTTTTAATAGCTAAAAAGTTGTATGTAGATATTTTAGAGAAGTTAATTAAAATAGCGGATGTACATTTTACATTTAATCCAAGTAACCACGATTACACAAACGGCTTCTTTTTAGCTGATGTAGTTAAGACACATTTTAGGAACTGTAAAAATATTACATTCGACACTTCAATAGCACATAGAAAATACTTTACTTACGGTAAAAATTTAATCGGTACTACTCACGGGGACGGAGCAAAACAAAGCGACTTGCCGTTAATTATGGCTAACGAATCTAAAGATTGGAGCAATACAAAGCACCGTTATATTTATACGCACCATGTACACCATAAAAATAGTAAAGACTATCACGGTGTAACGGTAGAGAGTTTAAGAAGTCCAAGCGGTACGGATAGCTGGCATCACCGTAACGGATACACTTTAGTACCTAAAGCAGTTGAGGGGTTTATCCATCATAAAGACCACGGACAAGTAGCGAGATTAACACACATTTTTTAATATGAAAGAAAGAAAACCAATAGCCCCACGTTTAAAAAAGTGGTTTAAAGATAACGGAAAAGAGCAAATAGGTAAAGCCTTAGAGAATAACGCAAAGTTTATACCTATCCCATTTATCGGGGGAGTAATTGAGCAAATGGGTAGAGATTTACAAGACGACCCAGAACTAACTCCAGAACAAAAGGAGCGATTAAAAGATATTATAGAAGCTGATTTAAAAGAATTAGAGCAATTAACCGCACGTTGGGAGTCTGACAATAACCAAGATTTAAAACTACCTAAATTAATCCGCCCTATAATATTGGCGTTCACGTGGGTTTTATTAACTACTTTAATCGTTTTAGACGCTTGTAATATAGTTATACAATCGGAATATATAAAAGTATTTGAAATATTAGCCTTAGCGGTTAACTCGGCTTATTTTGGAGCAAGAACAATAGAAAAATACCACGCTAAAAAATATAAGTAATGAGAAAATATACTTTAGTAGTTTACAATGAGGATGACACCGCAACAATACTAAAAGTATTAGCTACAGACTTTAGTAATGCTTGTGCCGTTGCTTATATGTTAGGCTACTATGATATAAGTATTGAAGAAATTGAGCAAATAATATACGAGAATTAAAATATTTTTATTATATTTGCATCACTGATTTATAACAGTAATTCATAATTACCTTTGTTTTTACCCACTTAATTAATTTTAGGTGGGTTTTTTATTGTTTATTAAATATATTATATTATATTTGCATTAAATAAATAATTATGAAAACAATAAACACAACAAAATTAGTAATTTTCGATAATGAGAATTTTAGTATTAAAGTAATAGGTTTTGAAAAACATTATTTTAATGAATGGAAGTACCAAAAATTGATATTTCAATTATTAGGGAAACACGATTTTAGTAAGTTATGGCTTGACGATAAAGACGACCACACTTACCAAGTAGACTTTAACAAATTAAAAGAATTTAAATTAATATAATTATGGACTATTTTACAAAGATAATAATAGGTTTAGGGGTGACAACCTTATTAAGTTGGACTTATTGCACTTATAAAAGTAGCGAAACAATCGAACAGACGTATTCTAACGACTATTTAAAGCAAGATAAAGGAACAATTGACACAATATACCAAAGCAAAGAAAACAACGCCCCGTGGCGCACTTTTACAAAAGAAGATATTATTAAAAATAAATACCCAAAAAGAAAGAAATATTAAATATTATGGAAAAATTAGAATTAAAACATTTAGCACCTTATTTGCCCTATGGGTTGAATATTGAAACTAAATGGAGGAATCCAGTAACTCAAACAACTAAGATAGGAATTGAATCAATGACTTTAAATAATTTGCTGTTGTTGGGTGATATTCAAATGAAGTCATTTAAACCAATACTAAGACCGTTAAGCGATTTGAAAAAAGGAATTGAAATTGATAGTGTTAAAATATATCCATTAAGTGAAAATAATATTGGTGCTTATTATAGTGAATATCCTGATGAATTTATTGATTCAATAGCTGATAAATGTATTGAATATATTTACTTAATAAAATTAATCGAATGTCACTTTGACGTATTCGGATTAATAGAAAAAGGTTTGGCAATTGATATTAACACAATTAAATAGTTGTTAATTAAATATATTTTATTATATTTACAAAAAATTAAAAGTTATGAATTTAGAAGAGATTAGAAACGATTTACAAAAAAACAAAAACTTTGATAAGCATTTAAAAGAACTTACAAAGATTAAAAGTGATGTTGTAGAGTTAATTAACCTATGTGAGGAAATTAGAATTGTTGAGCGCATAGAACAAGCTAATAAGCGTAATGATAAATATAAAGGTTTGGAGGTTTTAACAATGGTTAGAAGTGCTATAAAATCATCCTACCTTGAGCATTTAGACGATTACAAAGGATTTAAGGAGCGTTTAACTTATACGGTATTAATTAACCCTTTAGCAGATGCTGGCGACTGCGTAAAAATAACTAAAGAGCAATATAAACGCAAAGAGAATTACGGCTTTTTAGAAACTTTAAACTATTTATCTGAATTTATAGACCATAAAAAAGTAAACGAAATACAAAGACAATATAATTTAATAAATAACAAATGAAAATAAATGAAGTATTGAAGCGTATAGATGATAATACGCTACTAAGTAGAATGGAGCAAGCTGATAAATTAAAGATGCCATCAAGCAACGTAAGTAAATTACTAAAGAACAAGAATCCAACTATTAAAACGGTGGTTAAATTCTTGAAGATATTTAAAGCGGAGTTAATAATAGAGTATAAAAATAAACAATATAAAATAAAATAAGATGGGTTTAGAAGATTTAAAAAAAGAAATACCTTTTAAATGGAGGGTGCAAAGTGCTAATCAATATGGCGCAAGTTGTGTTGCTTATATAGACGCTAGAGACGTTCAGGATTTACTAGATGAAGTTTGTGGTCAAGATGGCTGGCAGACGAAATTTACAGAACATAAAGGTAATTTATTTTGTAGTATTGGAATAAGTCAATTCTTAGATACTGACGGGCAATTAACTATATTTGATACTGTATGGAAAGAGGATTGCGGAACAGAATCTAACGTTGAGAAACAAAAAGGAGAAGCGTCAGACGCATTTAAACGAGCTAGTGTAATGTGGGGAATTGGTAGGTTTTTATATTCTAAAAAGATAGTTAAGTTGCCAGTAAGAGAACGCAATGGTAAATATGTACCGTATTCTGATAATAAAGGTAAATTTATTTATGACTCAGAACAAATAACAGCTTGGTGTAACTCATTATCTAAGTGAAATAATATTATTAATAAATTCGATTTAGATGACAATCAAAAAGAACAGTTAAACGCTAAACTATGAAAGACAGATTGATTTTTGAAAACGGGTGGACTATCCAACGTGAAAAAGAACAAGAACTATCTAAAAGAATGGATAGGTATAAACAAGAGGGTAAAATTAAAAGTAAAAAGAGATGTTTAAAAAAGGAGATAAAGTAAAAATAAAAGAAAATGCCTTTTCACTAGACGGTGGAAAATTACAGGGTAAGACGGTAAAAGTTGAAAGAGGAAATTCTATATATTTCATGGTAAAGGGTTTTAACGGTGGGATTTATAATGATGAGGCAACACTTGTAAAGATAAAAAAACCAAAAAAAGACCCAATAGTTAAAAATGTAGTAAAACAATTTAAAAAACGTTCTAAAGACGGGATAAATAAATACGGTACAACTTTAGAAGATAACAACACAGACGACTTTTTACAACATTTAAAAGAGGAGTTAATGGATGCAGTACTTTATATTCAAAAATTACAATCTTAAAGTTTGGATAATTAAAATATAATAACTATATTTGTAAGTGAGGTTTGCGATGGCAGTCCTGTAAAAGGTTTAAGTAGTTCCTTTCCTCACTTCTTTTTTTTAACTACTTTAATTTAAAAACTACATATTATGGCTAAACTTGGCTACACATGGTATCCTAAAGATTGGGGTAATTCAGAAGCAGTATTTGAACTAACTTTATTAGAACGCGGTTTATATCGAGAGTTAATTGATATTGCAATGTTGAACGACAATAAAACACAAATAAACGTTAAAACTTGGGCGCGTAAATTCGGGTCATCTATTGATGAAATAGAGAGCATATTAATTACATTAACCAATCTAAAGTTAATTGAAATAGATATTAATACTTTATTTATTCCAAGTTGCGAAAGCCGTTTAGTGTTGGTGCGTTCAGGTGCAAAGGGAGGTAGTAAAAGTAAGCCTACTAATAAGGGTAAAGGTAAGGGTAGTAGTAAGCCTACCAGTAAGGGTGATAACAACCAAATAGAAAAGAAAAGAAAAGAAAAAGAAATAGAAGATAAAAGAAAAGTAATTATTTCAGAGGTTACACCTCCTAAACTTCCATTCTTTTTTAATTGGTTGGAATATAGAAAAGATATTAAAAAGGAAATAACTAATAATAAAACTTTAAAAGCGTTAGTAGATAGGTTAAATAAAGAAAGTGTAGATAAATGTAAATGGGTTATTAATCACTCGATAGAAAATAATTACCAAGGCTTGTTTTGGGATAAGTTTAAAGGTGGTGATAAACAAAATAGTAGGGAAGCACAATATAATAGTCCAATACTTTAATTATGTACGAATTTATAAACTGGTCAGATATAGAAGTAAAAGGAGTTGAAAAAGGAGTTAAAAAAACTACTTGCCCTAATTGCTCGGCAGACCGTAAAAAGAAAAAAGACCCTTGTCTTTATGTTAATTTTAATGATGGGGTTGCTAAGTGTTTTAATTGTGACGCTTTAGGGTTTAGAGATAGCCAAAAAGATAATGATTACACGGTTAAACATTATGAACTACCTAAACAAGATTGGAAGAACTATACAACCATATCTGATAAAATGGTTAAATATTTTGAAAGTCGCAAGATAGCACAAAGCACGATTAAAGATTTAGGAGTTACGGAGGAAAGTTATTACCAACCACAACTAAAAAAAGAGGTTAACAATATTGTGTTCAATTATTTTGAGGGTTCACAATTAGTGAACAAAAAGTACAGAAGTGGTAATAAGTCTTTTACTCAATCGGCAGGAACTAAAAATATATTTTATAATATTAATTCTTGTATTGGTTCGGATGAAGTTTACATAGTTGAAGGAGAGTTTGACGTTTTAGCAATGCACGACCACGGGATAAAAAACTGTATAAGCGTACCTAACGGGGCAAATGATAATGACGACTACTGGACTAACTCCGAAAAGTATTTGAAGGGCGTTAAAACGTTTATTATAGCAGTTGATAATGACGACAAAGGAAAAGAGTTAAAAGATAAGATAGCGCAAAGACTAGGACGTTACAGATGTAAGTTTATAGAGTTTGAAACTGGCAAGGATGCAAACGACTGTCTAATTAACGGAACTTTAGAAAGTGAATTAAACAATGTTAGAAGATTTCCAGTAAGCGGAACGTTTAGCGTTGGAGATTTATACAACGATATTTTAGACTTACATAAGAACGGACTGCCAGACACGATAAAAGTAAAAAACGAATGTTTTACAGGTGGGGTTAATAGTAAGTCATTTAACGATATGTTTAGTATAATGAGGGGTCACTTAGTAACTGGAACGGGAATACCCTCACACGGTAAATCTAATTTTACAGAGTGGTATGCCTTAAATCTAATGAATGATAATGATTTAAAATTTAGTTTCTTTAGTCCAGAACATAGTCCAATGGCTTTGCACCAAACTAATTTTATTCAAAAGGCAGTCGGTAAACCGTTTTTCGGTAACGTGCAAGGCGTTGAAAGAATAAACGAGCAAGATATTAAACGTTATAAAGAATGGGCAGACGGTAGGCTTTATTTAACCGCTCCAGATAACGGACACTCGGCAACTTGGTCATGGCTACTCGAGAAGTTTAAAGAGCAAATGTTTAGTTATGGGGTTGATTGCTTTGTAATAGATGCCTTCAATAAAGTTAAACTACCTAAAGGAATGAACAAACTAGATGCAATAAATGAAATTTTAACCGATTTAACCAGCTTTGCACAAGTTTACAATGTTGTTATTATCTTAATCGCACACCCTACCAAAATGCAAAAGAATGAAAACGGGGTTTATAATATGCCAACCCTTTATGATGTTAGCGGTAGTAGTGACTTTCGCAATCAAACGCATGATGGCTTTGGTATTTATAGATATTTTGAAACTGAGCAAGAGCAAGGATATACAACTTTTACAAATCTTAAAACTAAAATGAGTTTTCAAGGTGATATAGGCGCAAGTTTTCAATTTGAGTATGATGTACCAACGGGTAGATATTACGCAAGAGGAACAGAAGTACCACGCTTTGACATGACAAGACCACAAGAGGAACAAGCGGAGATAAAAATAGAATCTAAACCAATGCCGATAAATACAGATTTTGATAGTGAGGGGATAGAATTTAATGAAGTACCATTTTAATTATGAGAGTAGCAAGACGACAAGATAAAGCATACGAACAAAGTCAAAGGTTTTTTAACAACGTTACCAGAGATACTTGGATAATATTTTATTCTAGTTTCGACCACTTTAAAGAAGAATGGTGTTATAAGTTAATAAAAGCTAATGTAATGCCCCCACAGATAACCCCAGAGTTAACTTACACGGAGTTAAATAATAAAAGAAAAAGCGGAGAATATAGTTTGATTTAAAATATTTTATTATATTTACACAAAAAAGAATTATGAGAGTAACAGATAAAATTGAGATTACCAACGAGGACAATATGGAATTAATGGCACGTTATCCAGATAATTATTTTGATTTGGCTATTGTTGACCCACCTTATGGGATTGGTATTAGTTCAAACCCTGTGAGACAAAAACACAATAAAAAAAAATGGGATAACAATATACCAAAAAAAGAATATTTTACAGAATTATTCAGGGTAAGTAAAAGTCAAATAATCTGGGGTGGGAATTATTTTGATTTACCACCTACACAAGGCTTTTTTATTTGGGATAAAAAACAACCTCACGACTTTAGTTTAGCTATGTGTGAATACGCATGGAGTAGCCTACAAAAACCAGCTAAAATGTGGTCTTTGTCAGTGTTAAAAGAGCGTGGGAAGATACACCCAACACAAAAACCAATTGAGTTATACGAGTGGTTATTTATGAATAATGCCAAAGAGGGAGATAAAATACTAGATACGCATTTAGGTAGTGGCTCAATCGCTATTGCTTGTCACAATTTAGGATTTGATTTAACCGCTTGCGAATTAGATAAAGAGTATTTTAATGCAAGTATTAAGCGAATAGATAACCATATATCACAACAAAGACTTTTTTAAAAACATTCCCCTACCCGATGGAGGTCAGATGCTAAGGATTTTACTCAAATACGTTTTTTGGTTGGAAATTTTCGCCTTAGTAGTTTGGTAAGGCATGGCGACCTTATAGGGGATTAATTTAAACACTATGAAATTAAATCTAAATAAACCATACGCCCAAAACAAAGCTATTGATTATCTAACTAAGTTAATTGAGGGCGGTAAATGGATAGAGTTAAAAGAGATAAGAAAGAGTAGAACCCTACGACAAAATAGTTACTTGCACGTCTTAATTAGTTTATATTCGGTTTATGTTGGTAATACCTTAGAGGAATCTAAAACGGACTTAAAGAGACTGTGTGAGTTTATGAGGTACGAAAAGAATAACAATATTTATTTGAAGTCTACCGCTAAACTAAACACTAAGGAGTTAACCGAGTTTATAGAATGGGTAAGAAACTACTCAAGTATGAACGGATTGTATTTACCAACGGCAGAGGAATACTTAACAAATAAGATGGAAATAGACCAAGAGATAGATAATAATAAAAAATATTTGTAAAATAAATTGTATTTTACTTGTATATTAATTATATGTTACTTATATTTGTACCAGAAATAAAAACAAAAAGATATGAACAAGCAAGGGTTAAAAAAACAAATAGAAAATTTAGCGGATGAGATGAATGTAGACTTTATTACAGCGTGTAAAGCTATGCAGTCAGCTAGTGTAATAATCGGTAACGAAAAATTGATACCAACTATAAATGAATTAAAAATAGAATTTTTAGGATTATGAAAAGAGAAGTTATAAAAAGTAAGATAATTAAATATTTACGAGATAGATATCCTGAGACAAGTGAGAAGTTTAAAAACTCTTACTTAGAAAAGTTAATAGTTGATTGCGTGCAAAAAATGACAATAGATAAGAAAGAAATATGTTTGTTAACCTTAACTAAATTAGGTTTTGATATTAAACAAAAGCATGACAACGGTGAGCCAATGCTTATGGGAGGAATGGATTACTGCGGAAAAAGAGGTGATTATCATTTAAAGATATCAATAACTGAAAATTGGTTTAGTTTGCAATATAATAAAAGTGATTGGTTTAATTGCGAATATAAATACAAAAACAATTTAATAGAGTTTAAAACTTTAGATTTAGAAAACTTTAACTTTCAAAGTCTACAATTTGAGATAAATAGTGCTATAATTCACGATTCGCGAATTGCAAATTAAATACATTATGAATAAAATAAGAAAAAATTTTTGTAATACAAAAGGGTTTAATTTTATAGATTTTGAGAATATAGAAGAAGCTGAAATTTATATTTTATATTTAGAGGACTTAATTTTATCTAAAGATAAAATAAATTTAAAAAAGGAAATAAAAAAATATATAGAATGCAATAATGGTGAGGGTTCTTATGATTCTTATGTCGGAAGTTTATTAGAATCTGATATTATTAGTTTTATAAAAAATAAATTATTATGAAAATACCCTATCAAATAAGAATTGAACCTGAACAATTAGAGAAATTAAGAAAGTTAGCCAAAGAAAACGGAACAAGTGTTAATCATGAAATACGTTACTCTATTAGGTTGAAATTAAAAAAATATTTGTAAATTAGAATAATTATATTATCTTTGTTAAAAAAAAGAATTATGAAATTATTGAGAAGTATGTTAGTAGGGCTTTTATTTACTATTGGATTAATAACTTTACTTACTTTACCATTTATTTGTTATGAGTTTTATGGTTTATTAGGTAGTGTTTTTTGTTTGATATTTTATGTTTTTATAATTGCAACTATTGAGTTTTATAACGATTAATAAAAATAAAAAGAATTATGGAAAAAGTAAAAAAAATCTACACTCACAACAAAGGAGTGGTGACTCAATTAACTTGGGTAGGTGAACACCCAATAGACCCAGCTTACTCGGTATGGGTAGAAACAAAACTAAAAGACGGTTGTTATAAGTTACACGAGATAGAAAATAAAGACTTACAAGATAAGCACTACTATAGTGATAGCGAAAGAGAAATGATGGTAAAGGCTCAAAACTGGTTAGCGGTTCACTTGGGTTTTGCAGAACAATTTTTAAACAGAAATAAATAAAAGATAGATAAATATGAATTTTACAAAAGAACAAATGGACGAGTTTGAACAAATAAACTTTGATTTACCAAAATTCGGGGATGTTATTTACAAACAGAATGACTGGATAGAAGAAGACCCGTATAAGGTTATACAAGTTGTTGAGGATAAAGATAATGTAATGCTTAAAACTAAACAAAAACAAAAAAGCGGAATATTTAATATTTATGCTCTTAGCAGAGAATCTGGTTTTAGAAAGTTTGTATTCTCTTGGGGTGGTGTTATTAGAAGTATAAAGGTAAGAGATAAGAGTAAAAAAGAATTAGAGTTAAAAGAAATAGTGATTAATAAATAAATACAAAATGGACGAAAAAAAAGAAGTAGGAGTAATTAAAAGAATTGGAGAGGTGAAACAATTCTCGGAGAAGTTTAAAGCATTAGAGTTTGATATTACAACGGGTGGAGAATATCCACAAGTAATTAGATTCCAAGTAACACAAGATAAGTGTGACACGTTTAGCCAATACAACAAAGTTGGGGATAGTGTAGAGGTGTTATTTAATCTTAGAGGTAGAGAATGGACTGACCCAAAGACAAATGAAGTAAAGGTATTTAATACTTTAACATCTTGGAGGGTTAATAAGTTGGATAGTTCTATTCCAGAAGCGATACAAAAAGACGAACCCGTAACGGATGATTTGCCATTTTAAAATATGAAAATCAAACCTAAAAATTGTAAGGTTTGTAAAGAACAATTTACACCTAAGCGAGCGACTACGGAAATAGTTTGCTCGTTTTCGTGTTCTTTGGAGTGGGCTAAAATACAGAAAGAAAAGAAACAAGCGGATAAACTAAAACAAGTTCGCAAAGAAGTAAAGGAACTTAAGGAGAAGTTAAAGACTAAAAAGGACTACGAAAAGGAATTGCAAACGGTAGTAAATAAATTTATACGTTTAAGAGATAAAGACAAGCCTTGTATTAGTTGTGATAAACCACTATTAAACAAATTTGATGCTGGGCATTTTTATCCAGCTGGTAGCTATAAGAATTTAAGATTCAATGAAGATAATATTCACGGGCAATGTGTAGCTTGCAACCAACATAGACACGGCAACTTATTGGAGTATCGACCTAGATTAATTAAAAGGATAGGACAAGAGCGTTTAGATGAATTAGACCGACTTAGAACAATCCCAGCCCATTTTATGATTGACGAACTAAAAAAAATGAAGTCTGAATACCTTGAAAAGATTAGAAAGTTAAAATAAATTGAAAGTTTTTTTATTTTTTCTTTGGTAATTATAATATATTATATATATTTGTATTGTCCTTTTGCTGGAGGAACGCCAACCGCCCGACAATAGGGAGCGACTAATTAAATACATTCCTTGTGTGTTAGTTGTTTAACAAGGTGTTACGGTTGGCTTAATGTAATGACAAAAATAAAAGAAGTATTATGGAAGAACTTAACAAAACAGAACAAGACTTAAAATTGACCGATTCATTTAATGAACTAACAAATAAAATACTGCTCTTATTTAATGTAAGTGGTTCGGTTTGCCAATGCGGAAGTAATAAATTACATATTGACATAAAGAATAAAAGAGTAGAGTGTAGTGGGTGTAAAAGTGGTAAATGGCTAACTGACTACTAATGGCACAAGCTATGCACTGATTTTTAACTGATTTAAAACACAAACAAAATGAAATTAACAACGAAAATAATAGCAGATAAAGTAATAGAAGTTACTGGGGTAGATATAAGATTAAGAGATAGGAATAGGGGGGTTCACATGGCTAGATTAATTTATGTTAAATTATGTATAGAGGTGGGCGGAATACATCAAGATAAGATATGTGATGAAATAAATAGAAATAGAACAATGTATTACAATTATTATAAGAATATTTATAATGAGTTTATTTTTACGCCTGATGTGCAATTTGATTATTTAGAAATAGAAAGTGAGTTGTTGGGTAAGAAAAAAGAAACGCTTTTAGAAGAGAAATACAATCAACTAGAAATTAAATACAATAAATTACTACAAGATTATAAAAATTCATTAAATTTGAATAGGGTAATTAGAAGTGAATTAATAGATTTGCAAGAGTTGAATTTAGAATTAAAATCAAAAGTATTAGTATGAAGATAGATAAACAAGAAATAAAAGAATACTCGTTAATTTTTACGGGTGTTATGTTTTTAACAATGGGAGTTATAAAAATAATTAGTTATTTATAACGTTGAATCTATGGGTAGTTATTGCCAGACTAAATACAGAAAAAAAATGGATATTGATAAATTAATAGAAGAAAAAACACAGTGCTTTACTGGTAATGGAGGTTATTACTTTACTTATGTAACGCCTGAAGATTGTAAAAAAATTGTTGAGGAAGTACTAAAGCAAGGGCAATCATTACCTATAGATAGTGTTATGCATTGTAGTATGTGTGACAGCACTAACCTAGAAGATTGCGGAGGTGGTGAATATAGTTGTGAAGATTGTGGACACTTTCCTATAACTGCATAACGCATTACTAAGGTGCGTTTTAATGCACTTTAATAATAGTTATATTTGTTTTATTTAAAAATTATTGTTATATTTGTAACCGTGAACAATATTTTAACACGTAAGCACTTTGATACTATACTAAAATTTAGTAGAAAAGTAACTAAAGGGAATAAAGCGGATGACCTAAGTCAACACGTAATATTAAAAGTATTACAGTTTGATGAGCAAAAGTTAAAAGGTTTAATCCAAAGAGGGGAATTAGAAATATATCTTTGGCAAGTAGTTAAACGGATGTATTTTAATGACCATTCAACTTTTAACCGTGAGGAATATGGTACACACCATTTTAATAAACGATTAAAGACGGTCGATTTAGATAGTTTAGAATATTCGTTACAATCGGAAGAGGTGGAAAGGATAACAATAGAAGAGGTGATAGATAAAACTAACCTAACAGAATTAGAACAACTAACATTAAGATATTACTTAGAGTATAATGGTAACTATACAACAATGGCAGACCGTTTGGATATTGATAGGGTGACCGTGACAATAAAGGTTAAAGAAATAATAGAGAAATGCAAGAAATTAAAATAATACTGATAACGATTAGCTTTATATTAATATGGGTGGATAGTGTACCAACGTTCCCAATTAAGATAATAAAACGTATAAGAATGAAACTTAATTTTAAACCGTTCAATTGCACAAACTGTTTGTCGTTTTGGATAGGGTTAATTTTGTGCGTAGTATTCTTAGAGCCTTTGTATTTAGCAATGCCACTATTTACAAAAGCAGTAGAGAATAATATTTATTAATTAATTACATTATAAAAGAAATATAAAAAAATGGGATTAACACAAGATTTAATAAATGATATTGACACGGCGTTTGATATTAACGGAGATAAACAAAACATTGAGATTAGAAACGCATTACAAGCGATTTTAGATAGTGGAGTAGCAAACGCAACAAAGAAAGTTTATAAAGCATTATTGAGTCAGTCTGGAGTAGGTGCGCCAACCGCTACAGTATTAGAGAATACATTTGACACTGTACCATCTTGGACTTATTCAGAAATAGGGGGGTATAATGTAGAATTAACTGGAGCGTTTGCAGATGCTACAAAGGTAGTATTTACTTCTGGTATCAAAATTTCTGACTACGTTATAGGTATGGAGATACAAGATAATAACAATGCAGTTATTAATACAATGGATATAAGCGACCAGTCAAATTATGATGACGCTTTAGACTTAACCCCTATTACAATAGAAGTATATCAATAGTAACTTAAAGAGTGAGGTGTAACAATCTCACCTTATTAAATAAATAATATGAAAGAGCAAAAAGAATTAGACCCAAAGACCCAAAAAACAGTTGAGGTAATAAGTAAGGTTATAGCCTTGACAATTGGTGGAGGTTTTATTTATTGGATGTTTACACTAATAAACTTTTAAGATGAGTTATCTAGAAGAGATAGAGCCATATTACGAGCGTATTAAATTACAACAGTCTGGAAGTGGTGGAATACGTAATAGAGAAATGATGTTGGAAATAGCAAACATTCACTTTAAATACATACATTCAAAAGACTTTAAAACTATTACCGATATCGGTTGTAGAGTTTGCGTTACTAGAATGATGAACCAATTAGTCGGGCTGTATAATACAGAGATAAAAAAGCAAGGGGATAAAATGACGTTCCCAAAACAAGAAAAACCTTGTCCGACTATTGACGTAAATAAATTATCTTGGGGTAAGTTTAAGACTTATTGTAAAGGTAAAGGGATAAGCGTTCAAGGTAAGACAAAGAAAGAATTATTAAAAGAATTAGGGTTATGAAGTATCGAGTAGGAAGAAAACAAAACAGAGCCTTATTGAATGATACAGGTCATGAAGTTGCATTATTTAATAAAGGACAAGAGCAATTAGCTAACAAAGTATGTAATTTACTTAATGAGAAAGAAGAAGTACAAGACGTATTTAATAACATGGTTTTAGCTTATCTCGGTGGTAAGTTAGGCGTGAGCGTTGGAGATGGTTTGATAATAGACCCAAAGGATGCACAAGAAGCAAAAGAGTGGGTTAAAAAATTTATGGGAGTATAACGATATGAATAAGCTAACACCTAAACAACAAAAATTTGCTGAGCTTTATGTAGAGTTAGGAAACGCAAGTGAGGCGTATAGGCAAGCTTATGATGTTACGACAACCAATTTAGGGACGATTAAAGTAAAGGCGTCTAAACTACTTAATCAATCTAACATAAGTATAACTATTGAAAATCTAAGGAAAGAGCTTAGACAAGCTAATAAGATAGACAAGCAATGGATAATAGACCAACACCAAGAAATAATAGACTGGTATAAGGAATTAAAGCAATTAGCCAAGCAAGAAGATATAAGCGACAAGGATAAAAAGCGGGTTTATATGCTTAAAGATTTAATAAAAGGGTCAGACTTTAGAGGGTCGTTAGATAGTATTACAAAGATGTTAGGACTTAACGAACCCGAGAAGATAGACAAGGAGATTAAGATAGAGATAGTAGAAAAGAAAAGAGATGAATAAACGTATCCCAAGAAAGTTAAAGAAGAAATGTAAAAAAGCGTATAACAAAGCTATGATTTATTATACCAAACCTACATTAAAACTTTCAAGCATGAGAATATTAGAAGCTGACGGTGCGGGTTACATAATTCAATTATAGTGGAAGTAACACCAGTATTCACTAAGAATAGACATAGCGATAAGAAGATAATAATTAATAGAGGTGGTACACGTTCTAGTAAGACCTATTCTATTGCTCAACTTTGTGCGTTATGGTTAATCTCTGGTGAGTGTGGTAAGAAATGGGAGCAGAACGATAAAGGTGTATTAGTTAAAGTACCTAACTACATTCGTGAGGGGATATGGTCAACAGTCCGGAAACATTCCACTACATTAGATAAAACAGTAATACGTGACTTTGAAGAGATATTAACTAATAACGGTTGGTTTGACTTAATCCAGCACAATAAAACTAAAAAGACTTATAAATTCGGCAAGAGATTAGTTGAGTTCATGGGGGCAGATGACCAACAGAAGTTAAGAGGTACTAAAAGAGCTATATTATACTGTAATGAAGCGAACGAATTAGACTATAAAGCGGAGTTCTTTCAATTGCTTATGAGAACAACGGATAAGATATTTTTAGACTTCAATCCAGATGATGAGGATATTTGGATTAACACAGAATTAGAGCAACGTAGAACGGTTGAAAAGGGTGACGTTGAAACAATCGTAAGCACGTATAAAGATAATACATTCTTGCCTACTTCATTAGTTCAAGAGATTGAATACTTACAACAAACCGACCCCGAATTTTGGAAGATTTACGGATTAGGGGAATACGGTAACATAACGGGATTAATATTTGAAACGTACAAAGTAAAAGATATACCAGATAATGCAACGCTATTAGGGTACGGATTAGATTTTGGCTTTACTTTAGACCCTACCGCAGTCGTTGCATTATACCAACATGACAAAGATATTTACTTTGATGAGATAATCTACGAGAGTGGTTTAACCAATAGCGATATAGCCGAACGATTACACGATTTAGGTGTAGGACGTACGGAGGTTATTTGCGATAGTGCAGAGCCTAAAAGTATAGAGGAACTGCATAGATTAGGTATAAACGCCAAGCCATGTGTAAAGGGTAAAGATAGTATCAAGTTTGGAATAGACGTATTAAAGCGTTTTAAAATACATACAACGCTTAACTCGTTTAATCTAATCAAAGAAGATAAGGCTTATAAATGGATGCAAGACAAGAACGGTAATAGTGTGGGTAAGCCTATCGATAGATTTAACCACGGTTGGGATGCTCGTAGGTATATCGGTTCAATGAAATTAAAGCACCATAAGAGAGGGATTTATAATATAGTTTAAAAATAAATACTTTTTTTATTGTCAGTTAAATATATTTTATTATATTTGTACCAGAAACAAAAACAAAAAATTATGACAACTGCAATAATAACTAAGACTTTAAATAAATTAAATAACCAACCTAAAAACTACTCTTTAGGGTTCAATAGATTAACGGTTTTACCATTAAGAGTTAGAAAGAATATCAATTTATCTTGTATATTAAAAGGAGAAAGTAATAATAATTCAATGAAAGATTATTTTAATGGATTAAGTGAAGTTGAATTTATTGAATGGTTAAAATTAAATTAGTATGAAAGAAAGAGAAGAAAAAATACAAAACATTATAGACGAGCTTTGTAGTTATGATGGTTTTACTGATTGGTGGTTTGATGTAGAAGATGAAGAAATGGAAAGTATAATAGTAGATTTAGCAGAATTAATTAAATAAAACATTATGAAAAATAAATTAATATCAATGGTCGACTTTGTGCTTGGTAACTTGACAAGTGATGCAAGTCATAGTTGCCACTTAATACAGAAATACGCAACCTTTCTCAACACACCTTTAAACCTTTCTATGTTTGTACCTTGTGTAAAGGTAGGGGATAAATGGGAGGTTTTGGAAGAGCCAAAAAATTATCAACTATGGCTACATAATAAAGATACGTTTAAAGGTGTTACATTTACAGATTTTAAATTAGAATGTAACCAATACCAAAAAGCAAAAGAAAACGTTTTGTTTGAGGGGTTTGAGGTTATTAAAGTAGATGGTTTAGATTTTTACAAATTAGTAAGCAAAGAAATGATTATTGAAGTTTATGCACCAGTAGATTCAGGTGTAGAGTTTTTAGATATATTAGATAATGGTTTAGAAACAATCCAAGACTTAATCAAATACAAACCCACACTAACAGAGCAAGGAATGATTAAAAGCGGATTAAAATAAAACATTATGGAAAACATTAAAAAAGTATTATTTATATTATTATTTATATGTGCGTTGTATCTTACATCTTATTTATTTTGTGAATTAAACAAAAAAGATTGGTATACTTTCCCAACATTATTTATGTCTTTAGTTTTAAATGCGGTTAGTTTTTATTTAGTAGGTAATAAATTTATAAAATAAAAGGATTATGAAAGGACAAGCGAAAAAAGATTTTGAGAAGTGGTGTGAAAATGAATTAAGCAAAAGAATTGATACTGATTGGGGTGTTTATGGTTTTGGTTGTGGCTATGATGGTTGCGAAACAGAAATAACTGTGAATGATGTTTTTAACGACTTACCACCCTCAATGCAATACGG
>Ga0193960_1000391_pt1 | contig 18268 bp, 15 predicted proteins | sample FB_3_MG_FD_140338 | JGI IMG/M metagenome (GOLD analysis project Ga0193960, IMG submission 140338) | Microbial mat bacterial communities from the Broadkill River, Lewes, Delaware, United States - FB_3_MG | ecosystem: Environmental > Aquatic > Freshwater > River > Microbial mats | place: USA... | reverse complement strand
GCCGCCTAAAGAACAACCACATTGGTGATAATTAAGTCTTTTTTGTGAGGCAATTGTCAAAGATTGTCATAAAAGCGCTAATCAGTGGTGCGAAGGGCTCTCACCCCTTTCGCCACAACATACTTACAGGTATCATTGTTTTTTTGCGCTATGCTTATAGTTCAACACTTAGTTCAATACATCAGCGACAAAAGGTGACTTTTCCCGATGGTCGCCGCTGTAATCACCACAGCTTACTGTGGTAAGACGTCTTACACACTAAATTTAGCGATTATGAGCCCTGCTGCCACAACATTTCGATTAATTATTCTCAATGACGCACAAGGCGAAGCCGAACGCCTTATCAGCATGTTTAACAATGCTGGTAAGCCTTGTCGCGCTCATTACATCAATGAAGAACAAGCACTTGCGAAACTGCTGGAAGAACAAAGCTGGGACCTGTTAATTGCACACGATGCGACCCAAGGTGTCACACCGGCCACAGCGATTAAGCTTATTCGTAAGATGAACCGCGACCTGCCTGTAATTCTACTCACTGACGATGAAAGCTCAGCATCAACAACCGCCGGGATGAAGCTCGGGGCCAACGATGTCATCCGGCTCGATGACGACCAGCACCTGCTGTTAGCAACGAGTAGAGAGCTTGAAAACCGCCAGCACAGACAAGATACCAGACGCGCTGAGCGCCGCTTAAAAGAGGTTGAACGTCGCAACCAGCAACTACTTGATAGCTCACGTGATGGTATTGCGTTTGTTCAAGACGGGATGTACCTCTATGCCAACGACTCTTTTGCCGAGCTGTTTGGCTACAATGATATAGATGATATCGAATGCATGCCGATTATGGATATGATCAGCGAGCAAGATCATGAAAACGTTAAACGCTCACTGAAAGATTTCAGTTTGCAGCAAGATAAACACGAAAAAAATACACTGTCTTTTAATGCGATTAGCCATAGTGGCACGCACAAATCCGTCACACTCGAGCTGCATCTTTCACACTACGATGACGAGCCCTGCATACAGTTTTTACTGCCGGCAAAACGAGGCAGCAATGATGTATTAGAAGCAGAAATAGAAGTGATTAAGCATATCGATCAAGCGACGGGTTTGTATAATCGTCAGCATATGCTGGAGGTGCTGGAAGATACGGTTGATAACGCCACAAACCAAGAGCAGTCAACGACATTACTGTATATCGATATCGACCAGTATGTGCAGAAAGTGCAGGCCGTTGTCGGCATTAGCTGCACCGACGCTGTACTGGCAGCCATCGCGGGGTTTATTCAACGACACACAGAAAACGGTGAGGTCAATGCTCGCTTTGCCGATAGTGCCTTCACCTGCTTACTACCCAGTGGCAATATGGAAACAGCCATAGCGCGGGCCAACACTATCTGTAACGAAGTCGCAGAGCACTTATTTGAAATTGAAAATAAAACCCTGCAACTCACTCTCAGCATTGGTATCGCTTTGATCAATGAAACCAGCACTGACGGGCAATCGGTGATCGATCAATCCCTGAAGGCGATCGAGCAGCTGCGCAAAAATAATGATGGTATCGGCAATGGCGCCTATGTATTTCAACACGGCGGCGGTGAAGATAAAACAATTATCATTAGCAGTATTCAAAAGGCCTTAAATGAAGAACAGTTTCGCCTACTATTTCAGCCTATCATCAGCCTGCGCGGTGACGATATAGAACACTATGAAGTGTTGCTACGAATGATCAATGACGACGGCGAAGAGATCTCTCCCGATCACTTTCTCGACACCGCAGAGGCCATTAAAGCCTGCGACAAGATTGATCGCTGGGTTATATTAGAAACCATAAAATCACTCAGTGAACACCGCAAAAACGGCAGTAATACCCAAGTGATTATCAACCTAAGCAGCAGCTCAGTATGCGATGATTCGCTTGCACCTTGGTTAAAAGTTGCCTTTAAAGCCTCTGAACTTCCACCTGAGGCGGTTATATTCCAAGTAAAAGAAGCCGACATTATCCAGCACCTAACCGCCACCAGACATTTTGTAGAACAACTGCATGAAATCGGCGCACTATTTTCCATTAGCCGCTTTGGCTGTGCATTGAACCCCATGAATGCACTAGAGCATGTCGATGCCGATCACATTAAAGTCGACGGGTCATTTACGCAAGAAATGCAAGATCACCCCGACAAAAGTGAAGCGCTGGACAAACTCATGTCGCAGCTACATGAGCGCCAAAAAATTACTATTGTGCCACTGGTTGAGAATGCCAGTATTTTGTCAAAACTGTGGCAAATGGGCGTGCACTATATTCAGGGGCACTACCTACAGGCTCCCGCTGATGGTATGAATTACGATTTCAATCTGGAAGATTAAATAAACCAGATATCGTCAGACAACACAATCGGCTACTGCGATTGTGTTGATACTGTATCGCGATCGCGAAAGCCAATTAAATATAAAATAGCATCGAGCCCCAACTGACTGATCGATTGCTTAGCCGAGGCTTTTACCAGCGGCTTAGCACGAAAAGCAATGCCTAGACCCGCAATACTGAGCATTGGTAAATCGTTAGCGCCATCACCTACGGCAATGACCTGCTCAAGGCTTATATTTTCTTTAGCCGCCAGCTCACGCAGCAATATTGCCTTGCGCTCACCGTCAACAATATCGCCAACGACTTTGCCAGTTACTTTACCGTCAGCTATATCTAAGTGATTAGCATAAACATAATCAATACCTAGCCGCTGCTGCAAATACCGCCCAAAATAATCAAAACCACCCGACAAAATAGCCGTTTTATACCCTAGCTTTTTGAGGTTATGTACAAGCTTCTCCGCACCTTCGCTGAGTGGTAGACGAGCGGCGATAGTCTCTAATACAGATTCATCCAGGCCATTCAATAATGCCATGCGCTCGGTAAAGCTCTGCTTGAAATCTAGCTCGCCCGCCATCGCTGCCTCAGTAATTTGACTGACTTTTTCACCGACACCGGCCTCCTTGGCCAGCTCATCAATAACCTCAGCTTCAATCAGCGTAGAATCCATATCGAAACACACTAGTCGCCGGTTGCGGCGAAACATATTGTCCTCCTGAAAAGCAATATCAACATCTAACGACGATGCCAGCTCCATAAAATCAGCGCGCAGTTTCGTTAAATCTGCCGGGCGGCCACGAGCAGATAATTCAACAGAGGCTTTAGTTTGCTCATCCAAAGCATCTAACGGAATACGACCCGATAAACGCGTAATATTATCAATATTAAGTTCATGACCCGACACAACCGTCGTTACCGCTGCTATATGCTCAGCCGACACTTGCCGAGCCAATAGCGTAATGATGTAGCGCGGCTTTCCTTGCTGGTGCACCCAGTGGGTATAACTATCCTCGCCGATAGGCTGAAACTTCACTTGCATGCCCATCTCATGAGCGCGCAGTAAAATATCCTTGATAACCGGCGAGCTTTCAGCCGCAGGAGGAATCTCGACGAGAATCCCCAAATTGAGGTGATCGTGTATCACCGCCTGCCCAATATCGAGAATAGTGGCTTGATACTGTGCCAATATCCGGGCAATCGCAGAGGTTACACCAGGCTTGTCTTCACCGGATAAACTAATGAGTAGAATCTCTTTCACACAAAAACTCTTTAAACGTCACAATGACGGAAAAAATACAGGGGCTCTATTATAGCTTTAATCAGCAATTAATATAAAATGGCATTCTTGTTATATCGATCACTAAGTGCTATTGCACGGAAATATCATGTCACGCACAACCATTAAGCAAGTTCTACAGCCATTATGTACCCGGCTTACATCATTGTACTCTCCTTATCACATGCTCTTTGCCGGGGTTTTAGGTGGCCTGCTCACCTTATGGATCACCGCGATGTTGTATTACCAGCAAGCCAACACACACTTTATACACGCTATCGACAGCTACGGCTATTCAATGACCGGCATGGCCGCCAGACAAGCTGTTGATGCCACACTCAACCACGACAGAATCAGTTTGCAGGTGATACTAGAAGATATTGTGAAACAACAAGCAGTCATTAGCGCAACCATACACGATGTTGAAAACAACCTGCTGGTACAGGCAGGTACTGCACCTTCCACCAAAATAGAGATTGCCAATAGCCGTCAGTATCATGCACCTATCAGCCTGCATAACAGCCTCGCAGGGCATGTTACTCTTATCATTGAAATAGACCCAACAGCACAACAACAGACCCACTGGACATTTTTATTGCTCGCCAGCGCATTGCTGGCAAGCCTTGCGGGAGTGTGCTGGTATAGAGGCCAATACGCAACCGCCGATTACGATACAACCGATAGTGCCCCTCACGAGAGTAATAGCAACAAAGAAGAGCTTGAACCCTGCGAAAAAAACCATTTGCCAGAGATATTACTCACCCTATATCTAACCAATAGCGATACGCTTTATCGTCAGCTCAATGGCGAGGCGAGAAAAGCCCGCTTAGAACAACTACAACAACAGATTCAACACACCCTCGCGCTTTACACCGGCGCACTGATATACAGTGGCACGGAGCGCATTGTCATTGGTTTTTACGGGGAAGATAACGATGCTGCCCTGCAAGCCGCCTGTTGCAGTTATTTAATCCAGCAATTAAATCAACAACACAGCGATATCACGCTACACATAAAAGCGCATATTCAGCCCATTGCAAACATAGAGTCGCTTATTGTTATACAACAGTTTGAATGGCAGCGCCTTAACGTACACCAGCAAGCAGACATGACGATAGCCAGTACGCTACTCACCGACAGTTTTCTCAAAGAGCGCCTTATCATTAACCAACAAGCTGACTGTAGCGCCATCACAGGATTTAATACTAATTATAATGAGCTACTTCACAATCAACTCAAGCGGCTCATTGATGAGTAAACAATTGCCTATTAAGTGCACATTGCTGACACTTTTGTTGCAATGACTGTAAAAATTCGCGATTGATTCTCATTATAACAAGCTAAAAATTGATGTTTAATGACACAGTGCTAGGATAAACGCTAACTTTCACTGACTACGATGAATATCATGACCATGAACGACAGCCTGTTTTTCGAGCAGCGATGGCAAGTTAGTGCATTTTGTGGAAAACGCCGCACACTCATCCAAGATACTGAGATGCCTGATGTTAAAGGTAATCCGGCTGAAGTTGTCCTTCTTTCCGGCTGGCCACAAGATCTCAATCAACTGCAACAGCAAGCAACGACAGGCCCATTACCCACCACAGTTTTTATTGTCGCCGATAGCAAGCGAAATAACCATTACCACATTCGCTGGTTTAATCGCATTAAACAAATACAGCGTTGTGGGCACGGCACACTCGCAGCGGCCTACACCCTCTGGAAACATCGCCACAGCGATCAAACACATATTGTTTTTTTACCGGAAAATGGTGAAAACATTATTGCCAGCCGCCATCCAGACAGCAGTGATTCAGACATCAGTATCACACTTGAAATGCCCACAATTGCCATCAATCAGATTTTTGAAAATTCATCGATTAATAATGTACTCAACTGTCGTATTGATGAGCTGTACGGCACAGTTGATACGACAGGCTACTATATTGTTGTACTGCATACAGAAGATGAGCTCAATGCGCTACAACCGCAACCCAGTGCAATCATCAACTATACCTCGCGTGCAATTATTGCTGCCAGCTTAATTGATGAAAAACCGTACCAATTGGCCTTTCGCTATTTTGCCCCTCAATACGGCATCAATGAAGATCAGGTAACAGGTTCTGCGGCTAGAGTGCTCAGCCATTTCTACTACCAAAAAACAGGCCGCAACGATTTTTGCGCACTACAAGCATCAACCAATGGTGGTTTGCTGGATATAACGTACAAAGAGGATGTGACAACCGTTAGCGGGTATGCCAATACAATTAATTGGAGTCCGCCGCGCAAAACGATAACCGCAGAGACGGCAGACACACAATAGCAATCAGTTACTCAACGGCTTCACAGTAGTGGATACTGAATTTATTCTCGCTATCACTCCAGACCTTAATCGGCTGAAAGCCAGATTCACGCAATAACTGCTGAAAACCATCGATTGTATATTTATACGAATTCTCAGTGTGTATTGTTTCGTTCTCATGAAAATTAAAGACGCTACCACTAATCGTTAATTGTTGCGCCTGTTCACTGACCAGGTGCATTTCGATGCGGCTTTCTTGATGATTAAGACGTGCCTCATGGCGGAATTGATCGATATTAACATCGCCACCAAGTTCATTGTTAATACGCACTAATAGATTTTTATTAAATGCTGCGGTGACACCATTGGCATCATCATAAGCCTGCTCAAGTACCTGTTGATCCTTTATCAGATCAACACCGATGATTAAACCACCGCCAGGATTAACAGCGTCAGCAAAACGGCGAATAAATACTTTTGCCTCTTGCGGAGTGAAATTACCTATCGTTGAACCAGGAAAAAACACTACGCGCTTACCCGCATCGTAGCGATCAAATAATTCGGGGAAATTAATAGGCTGATTAAAATCTCGAACTAAAGGATGCACCGCAAGTGTTGGAAAATACGTTTGGATAATCTCTTGCGAACGCAGTAATATTTCTTTTGAAATATCAATAGGAATATAACACGCAGGCAAAGGTAGTGCGCCCAGCAGCAACCGGACCTTTTCACCTGCACCAGAGCCTGGCTCTATAATACGTGCATGAGAACCTACCAATGTCGCGAGTTCACGCTGTACCGTGTTTAACAACTGTAGTTCTGTGCGGGTAACATAATATTCTTGTTGATCACAAATCGCCTCAAACAACTCTGAACCTTGCTTGTCATAAAAGTACTTACACGGCAACGTTTTTTGCGTTTGGGACAACCCGTTTTTAACGTCTTGCAAAAATCCTGAATCCATCATTGTTTCATCAGCGTGTTCAACATCCCATAACCGCTGACTGCCATTGTTATTCATTATCGATCCTCAGCTAAACGAATGCCTGTAAATTGCCAGGCTTGGTGCGCGTAAAAAAAGTTGCGATAAGTGCGCCGAATATGATCACGTGGTGTCGCACAAGAGCCACCTCGCAATACATACTGATTACACATAAACTTCCCGTTGTATTCACCTGCAACACCTGCAAATGGCTTGAACCCCGGATAAGGTGAATAACTACTGGATGTCCATTCCCATACATCACCAATCATTTGTATCAATGCCGGATGACCTCTGGGTGAAGCCGAATCGACGGTCCCAGGTAATGGGTGCAACTGTTGAAGATCCAATAAATTCCCCGTGAGCGGCACCGTCGCAGCGGCTACCTCCCATTCCATTTCTGTTGGCAGGCGCTTGCCACACCAAGCGGCATAAGCCTGAGCCTCATAATAGTGAACATGTGTCACGGGCTCATTGAGCACGATAGGCCGCAGGCCAGCCAAGGTAAAGTGATACCACTGGCCATCTTTTTGCTGCCAATACAAAGGCATCGCCTGCTGGTGCTGTTGAATATAAGCCCAACCATCAGATAACCAAACATCCGGGTTTTCATAGGCACCACTGTTTATAAACTCAATATATTCGCCGTTAGTCACTACCCGTGAAGCTATCGCAAAGTCATGAATATACGTATTGTGCGCAGGCTTTTCATTATCGTAAGCAAATTGCTCCCCGCTATAACCAACCTCATAAATGCCAGCGGAAAACTCACACCACGATAGTGGTAAAACTACCGACGTTAGTGTCTGAGAAACATCAGCAGCACGGACAGACTCAGAGAGATAATGGGGGTAAGAGGGGTGCTGATAAAAATTATATTTAATATCAGTCAGCAGTAATTCTTGGTGCTGCTGCTCATGCTGTAAGCCTAGTTCAATCAAATAGGCAATATCATCGTTATCGCTCAGGCTTGGCAATTGTAAAATACAATCATCGATATGTTGCCGATAATCTATCACATCGACCAGTGATGGCCTAGAAATCAACCCGCGTTTACTACGTGGGTACTGTTCGCCAATACCATTGTAATAAGAATTAAATAAGTAATTATACTCTGGCTGATAACGCTGATAGCCATCGAAAAAGCGACAGAGTATAAATGTTTCAAAAAACCAGGAAGTGTGCGCTAAATGCCATTTTGCTGGGCTAACGTCATCCATCGACTGCAAGCAGGCATCTGCTTCTGATAAATTTTTTGCAAGTGAGAGAGAAAGTGCTCTAACATTTTGGTAGCGCACCAGCAAATCAGCTAGCGGCTGACTATCGAGTGGCTCACAATTCTCAAAAGAAGATGTATTGCTCTGGCGTTGCATTGCCATAATAAAAGCGAGTCCTACTGAGTGAATGTATCGTTGAATGCGTGTAGCAATATTATCAACGGCATTACTATTGGTATATCGATGAATAAATCTATCAATATCCAACAGTAATCATTTATACCAATATAAAACTAGCGTATAAAAATAACATTTTTTATTATAACAATTCTACCGTTAAGGTGAGAAAGTCACCATATTCAACCGCGACGTTGATGGCGTTCTAAATTTTCCTGTCGTTTGCGCTCGCTTTTTTTCAACATAATATACGTGGCACCCGCACCGCCATGGTGTTTTTGCGCAGAGTGAAAAGCCAGTACCTCTGCACATTGTGGCAACCAGTGTGCAACACAGCTCTTAAGCACCGCAGGCTGCTCGCGACCTTCGCCTTTACCGTGCGTGATCAGTCCACAGCGAATATCGTGTCGAAGACAGTCGCGAACAAACTGAAACACAGCGAGGCGCGCCTGCTCGATACTCATACGATGAAGGTCCAAACGGGATTCAATACTGTATTTTCCCAACCGCAATTGCTTAAATACGCCGTGCTGCACACCTGGACGCTGAAAGCTCAACAGAGCCAAAGGCTCAAGGGGTTCAATAAATTCGTCCCCGGATAAAGGGTCACTAGCAGGTGTCGTTGATGCAGCCGCAGACTGGCGCCGGTGCGCAATCGCTTTGGGGTCAATAAGAGGAGAGGATGAAAGAGAGACACGCTTTTCATGCTTGATGGGCTTAACATCGCCCATCGCCTGTAGAAAATCAGAGTCAGACATAAAACGCACCCCCGAAAAAGAGATAAACAAATAGCTATTTAAGCCTAACAATAGCCCTGTTGTCTACCCTCGGGGGCACATCAGATTATTAGCGGATTAAACGATTCTCAATCAGCTCATCAACAACCGAAGGGTCAGCCAATGTCGACGTATCACCCAAGGTATCTAACTCATTAGCAGCTATCTTGCGCAAGATACGACGCATAATCTTACCCGATCGCGTTTTTGGTAGGCCAGGAGCCCATTGAATCAGCTCAGGCTTAGCGATAGCGCCAATCTCTTTCACACATAAGCTTACCAGCTCTTTCTTAAGCTCATCGCTGGGCTGCTCACCGTTCATCAGCGTCACATACGCGTAAACACTTTGCCCTTTGATGTCGTGGGCATAACCTACAACCGCTGCCTCAGCCACTTTATCGTGCAGTACTAAAGCACTTTCAATCTCAGCAGTACCTAGGCGGTGACCACTAACGTTAAGCACATCATCAACACGACCTGTAATCCAGTAGTAACCATCTTCATCACGGCGAGCACCGTCACCGGTAAAGTAATAGCCCGCATAGGTACTGAAATAGGTATCAATTAAACGTTGATGATCACCAAACACGGTACGAATCTGGCTAGGCCAGGAAGACTTAATAACGAGACTGCCCTCGCCTGGACCTTCAATTTCTTTACCATCGCCATCGAGCAGCGCAGGCTGTACACCAAAAAACGGCAAGGTTGCAGAACCAGGCTTTAATGCGGTAGCACCGGGCAGTGGTGTCAACATATGTGCGCCCGTTTCAGTCTGCCACCATGTATCAACAATAGGGCAACGCTTATCGCCAACAACATTGTTATACCACTCCCACGCCTCTGGGTTGATAGGCTCACCCACCGTACCCAATATGCGCAGTGATTGACGAGAGGTTTTAGTCACCCACTCATCGCCCGCGCCCATCAATGCGCGAATCGCTGTCGGTGCTGTATAAAAAATAGAGACATTGTGCTTATCGACAACCTGCCAGCAACGAGAGGCATCAGGGTATGTCGGTACACCTTCAAACATCAATGTCGTCGCACCATTAGCAAGAGGGCCATAAACAATATAAGAGTGGCCTGTAACCCAACCGACATCGGCGGTACACCAGTACACTTCACCCTCTTGATAGTCAAATACGTACTTGTGGCTCATCGCCGCTTGCAGCAAATAACCAGCAGTTGTGTGCAATACGCCTTTTGGCTTACCGGTAGAGCCTGATGTGTAGAGAATAAAGAGCGGGTCTTCTGCATCCATTGGCTCAGCGGGGCATTCGCTCTCAACGGTTGCTATCGCTTCGTGATACCACACATCGCGCTCGCTATCCCAGGCAACATCACCACCGGTACGCTGCACAACGAGGCAGGTATGCACGCTAGGGCAATCAGCTAACGCTTTATCAGCATTGGCTTTTAACGGGAAGTGTCGGCCACCACGTACGCTTTCATCAGAGGTTATAACCACTTCACAATCGGCATTTTGAATACGATCACGCAGTGCATCGGGTGAAAACCCACCAAATACAATAGAGTGCACCGCACCAATACGCGCACAAGCCAACATGGCAAAAGCGGCTTCGGCAATCATCGGCATATAAATACAGACACGATCACCTTTTTTAACGCCGCGAGCTTTTAGTACATTGGCCATTTTACAGACCGATTCATACAACTCGTTATAGGTAATATTTTTATCTTGGCCCGGCTCGTCACTCTCCCAGATAATGGCGACTTGATCACCACGGGTCTCAAGATGACGATCAATACAGTTGACCGTTACATTTAGCTGGCCACCACTAAACCAACTCGCTTCACCCTTGTGAAAGTCGTACTCACACACGGAATTCCATGGCTTATCCCATGTTAGAAATTGTTTTGCTTGCTCTGCCCAAAAGCTATCGGGGTCGTCCACCGATTGTTGGTACATACTGAGATACGTCTCACGGTCAATGTGTGCCGATGCGCTCAAGGCACTGGGGACGGGGTAGGTAGACATAGATAGCTCCCTAAGATGTTAGCTGTTATCGTTTTAATCAGTAATAGATGATCATTAGTGGATAGTAGAGTACAAGGCCAAGGATAATATCTCAATCGAAACAGTATCATACTTTAGGTGAAGACAAGGGGTGTTAAGCGGCGAGAAAAAGATCGAAAAGGCAGGCTACAGCCCAGTAATGACGGGGAGTTAGACAACTCCCCCAACGATAGACCAAAAGGGCTAGGCCACCTGTACAGGAATCGTGTTGGTCGTGCGCTCAACGGTGTTGTCGGCGTTCAAATAGACCAGTTTAGGCAAGTGATCAGCCGCCTCTTGTTCATTAAACTGGCCATAAGTGGCAATAATGACTCGATCACCCATTTGCACTCTGCGCGCGGCTGCGCCGTTCATAGAAATAGTGCCGGAGCCCGGTTCAGCAAGAATAATATAGGTAGTAAAACGCTCGCCATTGGTGACATTGTAAATATCAATCTGCTCAAATTCACGCAACCCTGCCAGCTTGACCAGATTTGCATCAATCGCGCAGGAGCCGTCGTACCATAACTCAGCCTGAGTTACACAGGCCATATGTAATTTACCTTTTAACAGGGTGCTCAACATAATATAAAACTCAATCATTCTCTAATAAAAGTCGCGAATACTAGCGGCTATCTCAGCGGCCATACAATCGCTACACACGGCCGCTACACAGCCTGTAAGGGTACCGTCACCGGGGTATTATTGTAACACTTTTATGGGTAAAAACAGCCAAAAAGTCGACCATTTAGCAGCCGCAATACCTAGTGCTACCCAATGCTCAACGAGATGTTATCGATGAGGCGCGCCGCATCGGTATACATAGCCCCTAAAATCGTCAGCTCATTATCATCAACAGCGGCGATCTCAAGTGTTTGACTACAGCACACCTGTAAATAGTCTGCTTTAAAGCCCGCATCCACTAGCTGCTGCTTACCCTCGGCCTCCAGCGCTAGGTAATCGCGCCCACCCGCCTCTATCTGAGCTTTAACCCAGCACAACGTGCGGTAAAGCTGATTGGCTCGGGGGCGCTCTTTCTGAGTAATAAAGCCATTGCGAGAGCTCATGGCAAGACCGTCAGCCTCACGCACAATCTCACCGGCCGTAATCTCTACGGGAATGCATAGATCTTGCACCATTCTGCGAATAACGGCTAATTGTTGAAAGTCTTTAGCGCCGAAAACCGCCTCGTGGGGCTGAACAATATTAAACAGCTTCGTGACCACTGTAGTCACCCCTTCAAAGTGCCCGGGGCGGCTTGCACCACACAGCATATCAGTCATACCAGGCACAATAACTCGGGTCTGCTCGGCCATACCATTAGGATAGACCTCGCTCTCGTCGGGGAAAAACAAATAATCACAGCCAATAGAGCGCAGCTTATCGGCATCGCTCTCAAGGGTTCGCGGGTATTTATCCCAATCTTCATTAAGGCCAAACTGCAACCGATTCACGAAAATACTGGCAACAACAACATCACAGCTCGCTTGTGCCTGCTGCACCAATGCCAGATGAGCCTGATGCAAATTACCCATTGTCGGCACAAAACCGATGCGTTTGCCCTGCTGCCGAAGTGTGGCAAATTCTTCCCGTAAGGTATCGATATGGTGAAATACTTGCATAGTGTGCCCAGCCCATGGGGATTGTTAGTAACATACAGGGCAACCGAGGCCCGCACCATTTAACCAATAGCGATGCCTACCTTAGACATCACTATCTCAAAATGGCTGGCGATCATACAATGACAAGCACTAATGCACAACAAACAGCCTACATCACTCGATAGGCTCTACGCACTATTGACAACAGCTCGACGATTAAAAATAACCGCTAACGCGCCAACATAACGACGCCATATGATAGCGGCACAGTTACTAAAGCATAAGGCAAACAAGTAGAGACCCAATGCCTTCGATTTTGCAATAACGACATTGATAGCGATCACGTTTTAGTAAAACAATACCCTATTAATGGTTTCAACATACCGCAACTGCCTGCATAATATTAACCGTTTTTACCCCACTGATGGCGTTGCATGCTATATTGAGCGGTTATAGAGGGATGTAAAGCAAGGGATCATTATTAATGGCACGTATAGCATCTTTTAGGTCACAGATGTTATTGGTGCCACTTATACGTAAGGAGCCAATATGGCAGATGGATACACACAAGCGCAGCGTTTAATTCGCCTACAAACTCACCTTGGTTCAAACGCACTGATTGCAGAACACCTGGACGGCACAGAAAACATGTCATCGGGTTTTCGCTTTATGCTCAATGCTTTTTCCGAAACACACCACGCACTCGACGCCAAAGATCTCGTAGGTTCAACCGCCACTATTGGGCTGGTCCAAACAGATGACAGCCTGCGTTATTTGCACGGCTGTATTCAAGAGGTCAGCGCCTTAGGCAGCGCGCGCGCAGGCCAGTTATCAAAGTACTCACTCGCATTAACATCGTGGCTAGAGATGTACTTGTCTCAACGCTACGATTGCCGTATTTTTCAAAACAAAAAAGCCTGCGATGTCATTCGCGAAATATTCTCACGCTACGGCAGCGACGCCAATTATAAAATCACCCTAAAACAGCCGCGCATCGAACAGCGCTATTGGGTGCAATACAACGAGTCAGATTTAAATTTCTTTAATCGTATCTGCCAACTTGAAGGCTTGGTGTATTACTTTAAACACGAGAAGGACTCACACCAACTCTGTATCACTGACAGCGCCGAGCTACTGCCTATGCTGTCGCCGCAAAAAGTAAAACTACAACCACACTCCCACGGGCATGACCACCTAACCCACTGGCAGCGCAGTGGCCGCTTTGCAACAGGCAAGTACGAGCAGCGTGCCTATAATTATCAAACGCCTCGCGCACCCATTGCCGTTAAAACCACCACCAAAGCCGAAGTCGCCGATACACCACGCGTCATGGATATGGAATCCTATCTCTATAGCGATACTCACCACACCGCCGGTGACGGGGCAGACCAAGTTAATGCACGCGCCAATCAAAGTGTTGCACGCAGCCACATAGCTACTGGCAGTGGCGACTGCCGCCACCTAGCACTGGGCAGCCACTTTGGACTTGAGTTAGCAACCGGTAGCTTAGGACTCGGCGGCCACTTTAGCGATAAAGATAAAACCTTTACCTTAATTAGCGTGCGCACTCATGCTGACGATACGAATAATATCTTCAATTGTTCAATAGAAGCCGCCCCCAAAGGTGAGCTTGTGTACCCAGAGGCCGAAACACCACATATTAATGGCTTGCAAACTGCACTCGTCACCGGCCCCGCCGGAGAAGAAATTCACACCGATGCACTGGGGCGTATCAAAGTACAGTTCCACTGGGACCGCGAAGGCGGCAAAGACGAAAACACCACCTGCTGGCTGCGCGTAATGCAAAGCTTTGCCGGCCCGTCATTTGGCGCGCACTTTACCCCGCGTATAGGTCAAGAGGTAGTGGTCGCCTTTGAAAATGGCAACCCCGCACGCCCCTTCGTAATAGGTGCACTCTACCACCCAGAAAACCCGCCACCCTATGCCAGTAACAAAGGCACACGTGGTGGTATTCGCACCCGCTCAACTAAAGGCGGTAAAGCCTCTAACTGCAACGAGCTTTATTTTGAAGATAAAAAAGGGGACGAAGAAATCTACGTACAAGCGGAAAAAGATTTAAGAGCTTACGTAAAACATAACGAAACCCGTATTATCGACGACACACTGCATATTAAAGCCGGCAAAAAAATTCGCCTTGAAGTCGGTGGCAGCGAAATTGAAATTACCGGCAGCAGCATTATAATCAACTCGAAACTTGTCGATATTGACGGCGACCCCGTTAAAATTAACTAAACCACAGGGAGTGAATCATGGGATCCAAAAGCAACCAGCCCGCCGCACGCTTAGGTGATGTCGACACAGGCCATCCGCCCTCACCGCCCACACCAGTGATCACCGCCAGCAGCGATGTCATTATTAATGGCATGGGTGCGGCGCGCAAGGGCGATATGCTCGCCCCCCACCACCCGGGTGTGCGTAAAATTACCGAAGGCTCCAGTAGTGTACTGATTAATGGGCGGCCAGCCGCGCGCGTCACTGATGCCATTAACTGCGGCGGCAAATTAATTGTAGGTTCAGGCAACACCCTGATTGGCGACACCCCCAAAGTCAAAGGGGCAGCCACCAATCCGGGCCCGGTCAAACCCTTTGTTAAACTCGATGCCTACTATAACAATTCCTGGAACACACCTTGGCCGTTGGAAAATGTTATCGTCAACGTCGATGGCAGCCAGGTCGCCACCGTTACTGTTAAATCCAAAAAGAAAAGTTAATTATTATGGCAGGCTCAGACTTCGAATCCGATCAGCAACATGTCGATGCACCTAACGAAGGTGCCGCTGAAATGACCATCGAAAGCGTCCCCGTTACCGAGCGGGAAATCAAAGAGGCGCGCGATCAGGTTATTTTACGACTGCATATGTCTTACCTTAACCTCACCGACGCTATGCAGGAGTTTCAACAAGAGTGGGATAAAGACCCCGCATGGGCCATGGCAGTCGCCGCCAAAGACGGTATTGCCTCAGGTGTAAGCAGTTGGCTAGATGACAGTGGCGACCTCTTCGAGAAAGAAACCTGGGTCGACATTGGCGATAGTATTGGAGACTTTGCCGGCAATGCCTACGATAAAACCAGCACCTATGCCGGCAACTTATTTTATAAACTGCACGCAGAGCTTGCCACAAAGTTTCAACACAGCGCGCGACTTGTCGCCAATGCCGACGACACCTTACTCAACTGGACCTGGTGGGACGACAAACTCGATGCGACCTATAACAATATCGAACAAGAATTAATTGACACCAAAAATGAATGGGTTGCCGCAGGTAGGCGCACGGCGGACTCGGTACAGGCGTTTGCCGAAGACTCACAGCATATTTACCGGCACCGCCAGGCGATTCTCGACCTGCCCAAGGCCATTGCCAATGGCGATGTCAATCGCGTTGAAGGGTTTGTTGATACCGTCTTGATGGATATCGACCCCACACTGGCAAAAAGTATCAAAGAAAGCGAACACTGGCCCATCGTGATTGAATTGATCAACGACCACGAGAGTGGCCTTGCTTATGTAACCTATCTCTCGTTAATGCTCGAGGCGATACCCCCTAACTTTTTAGCGTTTCTCGCGGCCAAATACGGTATCTATCTATTAATTGAAATCGTGTTACTGGTGGTGCTCGCGTTTATTTCAGTCGGTGCAGGCACCGCTGCACGCATTGGTATGCTGGCCGCTCGCTTAGCCGCTACCAGCACTAAAGTGCGCCGTGGGCAAGCAGCTATTAGCGCCATGACGCGCATGCTCGACGATTTTGCAAAAGCCGCCGAAGCTCTGCACGATATTGGCCGTAAACTGGTTATTGCACGCCAGAAAGGTACTCGCGTCAAAACCTCAACCGGCACCAGCAGCACAGCACTCAGGCAAAATGCCAAGCGAGAACAGCGCTGTCGAATGTGTAACGACACCGATCATAAAACCCCACGTTATAAACTGGGCACCGTTAAATACGAATAGCCACCGCTGGCACATCCATAGCAATCCACGAAAAGGAAACCACCGTGACGGGCAATGTAGCAAAAGACAGTAAATATTTACGCACTATCAAAAATAATACCAAAGACGATAATCACCCGCGTCATAACGGTATTACTATGCAGGCACACCATATTATTTCGGCCAAAGGTGTAGAGTTATCTGGGCTTGGTTCAAAAATTGAAAAGCTGGGGTATGATATTAATTGCTTAGAAAACCTAGCCTTTCTCCCCTCGACATTACAAGGCGCCTGCCATTTACATATTCAGCTTCATCGAGGCAACCATACAACTCCCGATGCGGATGGCAATCACCCGAATGGATATCATTTTTTAATTAAAGATCGTCTTAAGGATTTAAAACCATTAATTGATAAAGAATGTCCAGGAGAAAAAAATAGCAATCGCCAAAAAATACTTGATGAGCTTAACAAAGTAAGCGCTAGAATATTGAGAAGAATAGAAAAAATGCCCGGAAAAGCACCACTCACCGACATCTATCAAAACTTTACTAGTGGCAATCCTTTAGGTTGCTGTAATGTGGATTCAATTCCATTAGCACGAGATATGCCCACACCTTGTAGTATTGATCGCAATCACGCAAATGCACATAACCCCATGCAAGCGGACGAAGGCATTACATACCCTAGCAATTCATATGCATTACAAGTAGGAAAATAGCTATGAGCACCTATGACTCACAATACTACTTTATTAGGTTCCCTTCCAATAAAGAAGGCATACCCTCACTATTAGCCGACCACAATACCGTTAATCGCCGCTTTGAATATGAACAGCAAGATGAGGGGTCGCCCCCATTAGTGTTTCATAATGGTATGAAAAACGAATATTTAGCCGCTGGGACATCGATCGCCAAACCTCATGATATATTGTTTGACGGTACTAATATTGTCGTCACCACCGATATTCATCGCGAACTGTTAACCTTTAATACCCCTGATATGTACACTCACCCTACGGTGTATATTCACGATGACGGAGAGTGGTACGAAGACTATTGGTATATTACTTTTGAAAAGCGCTTTGATTGCTGGGATAGAGAAAACTCAGACTATGACCCTGAGCCAGATGGTTTTGGTGATTTTATTTATTATGAAGTTGATCAGTTTTCATTAAATAGCGAACTACTTGATAACACACCGCTCAATCAACGCTTGTTGTTTAAAATGGGCGGAGCTTCTGATGCCTTTGTCACCTGCCATGAATCCATCAAACATTTATTTGACAATGACGGTACAACATTAATCGCTGTCAACGACTGGTAGTGCGCACTTATCATGCGCTACTAATGAAATAGTTATGGGAACATACAACCAACAATACTTTTTTATGATGGAGCCTAGACAAAGAGAAGATACTCCATCACTAACGCCTGATGATAATACCGCGAATAGGCGCTATGACCATGAGCAGGAAGACGAAGGCTCGCCACCTTTAGTCTTCTTTAATGGTGCCAAAGATTTCCAAAAAACCAATGGTGTCACGGCAGCACAACCTGGCAATGTATTATTTGATGGCTCCAGTATTATTGTCACCACCGATATTCG
>Ga0193960_1000390_pt1 | contig 18324 bp, 15 predicted proteins | sample FB_3_MG_FD_140338 | JGI IMG/M metagenome (GOLD analysis project Ga0193960, IMG submission 140338) | Microbial mat bacterial communities from the Broadkill River, Lewes, Delaware, United States - FB_3_MG | ecosystem: Environmental > Aquatic > Freshwater > River > Microbial mats | place: USA... | reverse complement strand
CCATTCCATCTCCAGTTATCAACATCAACTTTTATTGCTACAAATGTTTCTGTTTGACTAGTTTTATCATCTCCTTCTAAATATCCAGGAACAGACTCACCCTCAGAAGAACCAGAAATATACTGACCTCTTACTGTATTTGTCTTAATATCTTCATCACTCATAGATCTAAACGATCGTAAAACTTTTACTTTTTCATCTCTGACACTATTCGCATCTAAGGAACAAGGTGGTTCCATTGCTATTAGACATACAAGCTGCATAAGATGATTTTGTACCATATCTCGCATCGCTCCATATTCATTATAATATCCCCATCTGTTTTCTACACCAACACTTTCTGCAACTGTGATTTGTACATGATCAATATGATTAGAGTTCCATAATGGCACAAATAACCTATTTGCAAATCGTAAAGCCATGATATTTTGAACAGTATCTTTCCCTAAATAATGATCAATTCTATAAATTTGATCTTCTTCAAAATACTCTAATACTTTTTTATTAATAGCTCGAGAACTCTCAAGGTCTTTACCTAAAGGTTTTTCCAAAACTACTCTTGAAAATTCTGTTATTAAATCCCAACTATGTAAAGATTGACAAATACTACCAAAAAAACTAGGCGATGTAGAAAGATAGTTTACTCTTTCTCTATCTTTATACATTTCTAATAACTCTTGAAGTTTTTTATAAGTATTGTTATCTGAAAAATCTACAGTGACTATATGTAAAAGTTTTTGAAATTTGGAAAATTCTTCTTCGTTAAAACTATCTTCTAAAAACTCTTTTAGTTTATTCTTTACTAATTCTATATGTTCATTATGTGTCATATCTTTTCTAGCTACTGTGATGATTCGACTCTCATCACTTAAATACTCATCTAAAGAAAGATGATATAAAGCAGGCATAAGTTTTCTAAATGCCAAATCACCATGTCCACCAAATAAGATAAAATCACATACTTTGAACTTAGAAGTCATAATTAACTCTTTGTCTTTTCTAACTCATAAAAATAGTTTGTAGCTTCAACAAAACCATCTACTGACCCACAATCAAATCGTGTACCTTTAAATTTATACGCTATAACCATCCCTTTTTTTGCTTGTTCACATAAAGCATCTGTAATTTGTAACTCACCGTTTTTACCAGGTTTTGTATGTTCTATAATATCAAAAATATCTGGAGTTAAGATATATCTCCCTATTACAGCTAAATTTGAAGGGGCTTTATCATTGTCTGGTTTTTCTACCATATTTGATACCATAAATACATCATCTTCAATTTTACTTCCTTCAATTACACCATATTTGTGTACATCTTCATTTGGAACTTCCATACATGCAACAATGCAGCATTTATATTTATTATATAACTTTACCATTTGTGTCAAGATACCTTCACCATCTGGATTTACACATAAGTCATCTGCCAAAATAACTGCAAAAGGATCCCTATCCCCTACGAGTACTTTCCCTTTATAAATAGCATCACCTAAACCTTTCATCTCATTTTGTCTTGTATAGGTAAATGTACACTTCTCTATAATATTTCTAATATCAACTAACATCTCTTCCTTTGATGAACCTTGTATTTGATGTTCTAGTTCATAAGAGATATCAAAATGATCTGTTATAGCTCTTTTACCACGTCCTGTAATTATAGACATAACATCACATCCAGCATCCATTGCTTCTTCAACACCATATTGAATTAATGGTTTTGTTAAAACGGGTAACATCTCTTTTGGCATTGCTTTTGTTGCTGGTAAAAATCGTGTACCATACCCTGCTGCTGGAAATAAACATCTTGTTATTGTATTTGCATTTTTCATTTTCATCCTTTTAATTTACTTTCCCTTTTAACCACATAATTTGGTAGGGTTCTAGAGTTATCTCGCTCGTTTGATTTTCTACTTTGTTATCATATAAGAAATTTCTACAATTCGAGTTTATAACATCACATAATGGTAGTATAATATCTTTAGGTATCTGAACAGTTACATTATCTGCACTAAAATTATGTAAAGCTAAAATTCTTTCATCATTATTGTTACATACTTGGTCAATTGCAAATATTCTTTTATCTAAATTTAAAAATCTAAATTGACCAAAAGGATTAAAAGCTACTTCATTTATTCTTATAGATAGTAATCTTTTGTATGAATCAAAAATAGTTTTGTGTAATGTACCTTGGTTTGATAACTCATTTTCTAACCAATCGATATTATACTTTTCTCTGTTGATACTTCTGTTAACCCCAGAATGTTTTACACCTTCATGATAATTTTGAGAACCAACTAATGAGTGAAAATATATACCTGGAACTCCTGGCATAGCTAATACTGCTGCCTGTGTTACTAACATTCTTTTTACTCGTATAGCCTGTTCCTCTTTAGGACTTGTTACAGCATCAATATATGAACAATTTAATTCATATGGTGTTTGACTCCCATCAGCTTCTGCTCTATATGAAACTAAACCTCCATTTTCTTGTACAACTGAAACTATCTGATCAACTTCATCATCAGTTAATATATCTTTAATAGGACGTAATCCTATACCATCATGACTAGCTGTAAAATTAAAAAAACAAACCTTATTACTAGGAAGAGTTAAACTTTGTGCCCAAGAGGTAAGTTTTTGTGTATTACCATGAATAATAGAGTGCAATAATAAAGGTGGTAAAGCAAAATTATAAACCATTTGTGCTTCATCATCTCCACTTCCAAAATAAGAAACATTTTCATGATGTGGTACATTTGTTTCTGTAATAATAATAACTTCAGGAGCAACTTCATGTAAAACTTCCCTCATAAGTTGGATAAGTTCATGGGTTTGTGGAAGATGTACACATTCGGTATCTATCTCTTTCCAAATAAAAGCAATCGCATCAAGTCTTATCAGAGTTGCCCCTTTTTCTATATAATAAAAAAGTGCATCAAGTACATTTCGTAATACTCTATGACTTTTATAATTTAAATCTACTTGATCTTTACTAAAAGTTGTCCATACATTTCTTATTTTCCCTTCTTTATCAGTAAACTCACTTAAAAGAGGCGATGCCCTTGGACGTACTACTTTACTTAAATCAACTGTAGGATCTACCTCTATAAAATAATCTTGAAAATAAGAATCTCCTGCTAAATATGCTTTAAACCAATCTGAAAATTGAGAAGTATGATTTATCACACCATCTACCATAAGTCTATAATCTTTACTAATAGATTCTATCTCTCTCCATGAACCCATATGAGGGTCAACCGCATTATAATTTACTACTGAAAAACCATCATCACTTGAAGATGGATAAAAAGGTAAAATATGAATAGAGTTAATAATCCCTTTTAAGTGATTATCCATAAAATTATTAAGCGTTTCTAGTGATGGTTCATGAAACTTTGATACTTGATCTCCATAGGTGATTAAGATAATATCTTTATGACTTAAATGATATTCTTGTGATTTAATTCTTTGTTTATATTTAAAAATTAAATCAATTATATCATTTACAGCTCGTTCTGCTATTTCAGGTGGATATAGTTTATGAAGTCTTTTATTGATTGTATGATTTGTATCTGAAATATGCATTAGTTGTTATCTTCTTCCACATATTGTACAAATTTTCTAGAAAATTCAGGTAACACAGAACGTACTGTAATCCATGGTGATAATGAAGGAAGTCCCATAGGATCTTCATAAAATTCTTTTGCTGCTTCCTTAATAGCTTCTTCAAAAGTGTTAACAGCAATAATCTCTTTTTCCCTATTATAACTTAATCCATTAAGTTTACTTAAGGCATTATATTTTGAAATTTCAAAACGTGATTCTTGATAGTATGTAGCTAAGAGTGTTTTAAATGAAGCTTCTGAAAACACAACACCCTCTTGAGCCATAATTCTAAAAATAGTTTTTGCTATATCATTTGCCATTTTATAGATACCATTCCCCTCATTTTGGCTCCCTAACTCTTGATGTTTATGCTCATATGTTTCCATTATCTCTGTTTGACATATTCTTTTATTTGACGTATTTTTATATACTTCACTTAAAGTTGAAACCTCTAACCCCCATGTAGGAGAGATAGCGATACCACGTCCAAGTGATCGTATAAAAGAAAATTCACCAGATAATGAATACCTAAAACTTTCCATATAGTCTAAATATCTGTTACTTCCATATACTTTTGTTAGAGAGTTAATTAATGGTGTATATAAAAGCCTTGTAGCTCGTCCATGTAACTTATCTGTCACTCTTGAGTAAAAACCTTTATTAAACTCAAAATCAAGCGCTGGATGCACTATAGGTAAAAATAACCGTGCAGGTATCTCTCTTGTATAATTTACAATATCACAATCATGTAAAGCAAATGCATATGCATCTTTATCAGCTAATCCATAGCCTATCATAGTCCATACGTTTCTTCCCTTACCGGGTGTTTCAAGTCCGGGGAAACCCTCTTTTGTAAGTTCTTTATAAAGTTCTTTTATTTTAGGTCCATCATTCCATAAAACATCTACTTTACAAGGTAAAACGGACATTAGCTTTTTCACCTCTAGAAACTGTTCTTTTGTTGCTTTATCTAAACCTAAAATTATTTTATAGAGATACTTTACATTTTTTAACTCTTCTATTATTTTATGCATTGCTGGAGTTTCAAATTCAGAATAAAGAGCTGGAAGTAAAAGTACCATCCGTCTTCTTTGACTATACTCTGATAACTCCTCTTCCATATCAGTAAGTTTTCTATCACCTAAGTTTTGTAACGTAGTTATAACACCATTTTGAAAAAAATCAGACATTTTATAATTCTCCTTATTTTATATATAGTACTACTGCATCCAACATATTGTTATGTGTTGGACCAGATTCTATCAGGCAATCTATCTTTTTTAAGAAGTTATACGAATCAAAACTTCGCAAAGCATCTTGCAGATCACTATTTATCATCTCTACTTTTTGTACTATTTCATAATCTATTATAGCCCCAGCAGCAGTACTATTTCCATCTATTCCATCACTTGCTACACTTAAAAGAGTAATCTCCTTATCTTTTGGATAATTATTTAAGAACTCGAGTACCAAATGTTGATTTCTTCCACCTTGTCCACTACCTTTTACTAAAACAGTAGCTTCTCCTCCAAAAATAAAACAGCCTGAAGACTCTTTTAAAGAGAACTCTACTAGTTTTTGTGATACTTTAGTTACATTTTCTATTATACTATTTTCATAAACCTTTGCATAAATATTATATTCACTTAAATTCTTTTGTATACTATGTAAAAATAGACTATTAGATCCTATAATAAAATGCTTTATATTTTCAGATTCACTTTTTAGTGTTTCCTCTACTTTTTCATTACAACCATCAATTAAATAATTTTGTATACTATTAGGGAGCTGATCAAAAATTTTATACTTGTAAAGATAATCTATTGCATCTTTAAATGTTGTTTTATCATAATAAAAAGGTGAAGAACCTATATCCTCAAGGTTATCTCCTAATACATCACTTAAAACCAATACATATCCAGATGCTTTCGTTAAACTTGAGAGTCGTCCACCTTTTACTTGAGACAGATGCTTTCTTACACAATTTATCGCTTCTATTGGCATAGAATTTTTTAACATTAAAGTTGTAGCAGATTGAAAATCATTTAAAGAGATAGAATCAGCAGGAAGCTCCATTAGTGCAGATGTTCCACCTGATAATAAATAGATAAAAATATCATCACTATTTAACTTTTTTAACTCTTTTGTCATTTTTAATGCAGCTTCAAGACTTTTATTTGAGGGGAGAGGATGTGTACTTTGAAGATACTCTATATTGTGCAGATTTAGTTCATTTACATATGGTCCTATTAATAGCATCTTCTCTATTTTATTACCTAAAATTTCATTAATTGACTTTGCCATACTTTGTACTGCTTTTCCTGAACCAAAAATATAAACTTTTTTCTTTACTGGAATTTCAAAACTTTGATTTTGTATAGTTAAAATATTCTCTTTTAAAGAACAACTCTTCTCAACAAGATTTTCAGGATTTATTTCTCGCAACGATTTATGGATAACCTCTAATAAATTATCTTTATTTAACATGAAAAGTACCTTTTTAAACTTTCATTCCAACCTTTTGGTCCTATAAAATCTGTTCTAATAACATCTTTGATATCACAATCTATATAGGTATTATCAAATCTCTTTATCAATACAGCTTGATCTGATGCATTTAACATAGTTAAATCATTCTCACCATCACCTAAAGCAATTGTTCTATAACTTTTATTATCAATATCTTCATAATATTTTTTAACTACTTTTAAAGCATTAGCTTTATCTTGACCTTGAGTAATAAGATGATAAAACCTACCACCTTTTACTATATCATAACCATCTTTTTTAGCTTGTTCTTTAAGCGACTTTATCTTAGAGATATCATCAATAATAAATGGTTCACTAAATGTTCTTTTTTTAGCTAGTGATGCCTTTGATATAGAAAGTCCTGTTAACTTTGCTACCTCATCATCACTCATCTCATGAAAACCTTTTATAGGGGTAGTTTTTGAGTATTTATGAAATTGTTTTAAAGTATCTTCATATTTTTTACCAAGAGCTATCATTTCATATCTCTCTTTTGTAGGTATAAATACCCCTGCACCATTTTCTATAATAAAAGGATATTTAATATCTAATTTTTTTTGTAGTTTAATAACTTCATCTTTTGTTTTACTAGTAACTATAATTAGGGGTATATTGTGTTTTTTGATAAAAGTAAGCATCTCTTGTGCTTCTTCAAAACTGTAGTTTTTATGATCTAATAATGTTCCATCTAAATCAGTAAAAATAAGATAATCGGTAGTTTTGTTTATTTGTATCATCTATTTATTGTATCAGTTACAAAGTATTAAGTCTATTAGCTCATTGTATAAAAAGTTTACAAATGAGCTAAAATTTAAGAATTAGAGTCTCCTCTAATTCTGTTTAAAAGTTATTATTTAGATTCTGTTACTATTTTATATGTATCACTTGCGATTACATATTCTTCATTAGTAGGGATTACAAAAATTCTTGCAGGTGAAGAGTTTGTTGCGATACCTCTTGGTTCACTTGATCTTTTGTTGTTTTTAGTTGGGTCAATATTTAATCCCATACCATCAAGACCAGCACAAACAATCTCTCTAATTAAAGCAGAGTTTTCACCTATACCACCTGTGAAACATAATGCATCAATACCATCAAGTGCTGCAACATAAGCTCCAACATATTTTTTGATATTGTATGCAACCATCTCAACTGCTAATCTACATCTATCATCACCTTGTTGCATACCTTCAAGTACTTCTCTTAAGTCTGAAGATTTTCCAGAGATTCCTAAGATACCTGATTTTTTATTCATAACATCAAGAGCTTCATCTATTGATATATTCTCTTGTGACATCATATATGATAATGCACCAGCACCAACATCACCTGCACGTGTACCCATCATAAGACCTTGAACAGGTGTAAGTCCCATAGATGTATCAATACATTGACCATTTAATACAGCACTAACAGATGAACCATTTCCTAAGTGACAAACAATAATTCTAACATTTTTCTTTTTGTCTAACATTTGAGCAGCTTCATTTGAAACATAATAATGAGATGTACCATGGAAACCATACTTTCTAATACCATGTTTTGTATATTGATCATATGGTAAAGCATACATATAAGCATAATCTGGCATTGTTTGATGAAATGCTGTATCAAATACTGCAACATTTGGAACACCTGGCATTAACTCTTGACAAATCTCCATACCCATAATATTTGCTGGGTTATGTAATGGTGCTAATGGAATTAACTTTTTCATTGTATCAATTACTTTATCTGTAACCATAACAGAAGATGCAAACTCTTCACCACCATGAACTGCTCTATGACCTATCGCTTCAATATCTTTAATTGAATTAATAACTTTACCTTCACCTTCACATAATGTTTTTAACACTAATTCAATTGCCTCTTTATGAGTTGGCATTGATACTTCTAGTGTAAGTTTTTGATCATCTCCAAATTCATGTTTTAAAACACCATCTATCCCTATTCTTTCACATAGTCCAACCGCCACAACTTCTTTAGTTACTGGGTTCATTAATTGGTATTTTAACGACGAACTTCCTGCATTTAAAATGAAAACTAACATAATTCTTTCCTATTTTTGATATGATATTATGAAATATCTAGTTTGTATTTTAGTAAATTAAGTACAAAATTGGGTATATCTGCTACTTTGAGTTAAGAATTTCTAAGAAGTGTGAAGAATAGTAATAAAATATGTCACTTTTTTGTAACACTTAATAATAAAATGGGTAAAAGTAGCAAATCCATAGCAATTGCCATAAACATAGCAATTACTGTTAAAACCCCAAAATAAATTGTAGGTATAAAATTTGACAATACCAATACAGAAAAACCAATCATAATAATAGTTGAAGTATAAAACATGGCTCTACCTATACTTTTATGTGCATTTTCTATAGAGAGTTTTAAATTATTTGTTTCTTGATACTCTAGCTTAAATCTATGTATATAGTGGATAGTATCATCTACTGCTATTCCTATACTAATTGCAGCAATTGTTATAGTCATAATATCTAAAGGGATATCCATCCAACCCATAAATCCAAATATCACACATACTGGTATTGTATTTGCGATTATTGCTACCACTGCTATTTTAAAACTTTTAAATAAAATCAAAAACATAAAAAAAAGTATCAATACAACTAAACCTATGGTTTTTATTTGAGAGTCAAATAACGACTGTAACATATTATTATATATCACTAATAAATTTGATACTTTATACTCTTCATAGTTTTCATTTAACATATTATTCAGATCTTTATCTATTTTTTTTAGAAGTGCATCTCTTTTTAGATTTTCTTGACTATCTATAATTCGAGTACTAATACGTGCCATATTTGAATCTATATCTACATAAGGATCTAAAATAATATTTTTATACTTTAACGGTAATTCTTTATTTATGAGTGCTAAAGTTAATCCATCTAACTCTAAACCTTCATTTAAAGATTTTCCTATCTCCATCAAGGTTGCAAGTGATAAAACTTTTCCTATAGGCTCCAAAGAATCTATATAGTTATGTACTTGTTTAATCTTATCCATTTTAGATTTAGTGAACCAATATTTCTTTTTTTCCTCTTCTGATGTTTCAAATTCATCAGCAAAGCTAGCTAACTCTTCATCTTCAAAAGATTGCTCATCATTATTTACTACTACATTAATAGACTTTACCTCATCACTGTTGTCTTTAAAAATAATAACAACATCAAGAGGAGTTGTCCCTCCTAACTTTTGATCTATTAGTTTCATACCTTCATAAATTTGAGTATCTTTTTTAAAATAATCTATAAAACTATTTTCTACTTGTAACCTTGTGGCACCAGTAATTGAAAATAATACCATTATAAATGAAAGAAAATATATAGTCTTTTTATAATGCAATGCAATGTACGCAATTTTGGATGTTATTGGATTTTCTTCTTTTATAATATTTTGAATTTTGCTTTTATTAAAAAAGATTAAAACTAAAGGAAATAAAAGAAATGTAATAAGTAAAGATACTACGATTCCAACACTCATCATCCAACCAAAAGTAATCACAGGCAAAATATCACTATATACTAATGAACTAAATCCAGCAATTGTTGTAATAACAACGAAAAAAGATGGTTTCCACATATCACTTACTGTTTGTACTAATAACTCTTTTTGTGTAAATTGTGGTTTTGTTAACAATAATTCTTTATATTTTATTATTAAATGCACCACCAGTGACATATTCATTATCAACTGAAGTGAGATAAAATTTGAAGAGATGATTGTTATTTCCCAACCAAAAACACCTAACAAACCACTTGTGATTATTATAGAGATAAAACAAATAAATAATGGTATAACAACCCACCGAATCTCTTTAAATAAAATATATAAAATTACAATTAATAAAATTACAATTACATAACCAAAAGTACTTAAATCACTTTTAACATATTCAATCATATCATCAGCAACCATACTAGCACCACCTAAGTGTAACTTTGCATCATTAGTTGATTCAAACTCCTTTTTAATCGCTCGAATATCTAACATCAACTGATGATTTTCTGCTCTTATAATATCTCTATATGTTTTGAGTTCTATTTTTGCTTTTTCAAAATCAATTTTTTGTGCATTTGTTAATACACCTTGTTTTTGCAATTGATGAAAACTATCTCGGTGATTTATAAGTTTAAAATACTTTTCATCTCTTTTTAAATTTATCATTAAAACGGTAGTTTTAAAATCTTTACTTACAAGATTCTCTTTATAAATAGCACTAGTTAAAAATTCTCTCTTTGCTAGTTTTTTATCAACGCCTTCACTTGACAAAGTTTTTACATCTTTTACTAACTCTTTTACTGGTCGTGCAGGTGATTGTAAAAGTGGAACATTAACAATAGAGTTTACAGCATCTACTTGTTTAAATTTTAATATTCTATCTGTAAGTATTTTAATATTTTTAATATTTTTTTCACTTAACAAATCATCTTCTACACTATATGTTAAAACTAAAAAATCTGGTGCCTCAAATTTTTTGCCGATCTCTCTTGTAAATTCTAAATCCTTATCCCCTTCTAATAAAAGAGTTTCAGCACTAGCATCAATCTCTAATTTTAAAGTAAAACTAAACATTACTATCGCTAATGAGATAACAATAGTAAAAATTATTTTAGGGTATTTTAAAAGATAATTAGAATAAAAAGAATTTAACATTTTATTTTATTGTTAACTGCGTCATAAGTTGGTCTATAGTTTTTGTTTGTAAAAAATCTTGAAACTGTGCTTTATCTGTTTTTAAAATACTTACACCCAAAATTACTACATCATAAATGAGCCAAGTATCTTTATTTTTTTTCATATTACTTGGTTTATAAAACTTGTAAGATATCTCTAATTTATTCTTTCCATTGATTAAATTTGTAATAAGTTCTATTCGATTACTTTTTGGTTGATTTATTTTCGTTACTTCTACCTTTTCATTACTATATGCATCTATTTTTGATGAATAAGACTGTTTCATTCTTTCAACATATAACTTTTCAAATTTAGCTTTTTGTGCTTGTGTTAAGCTCCTCCATGTCTTTCCTAAACTTAATTTAGCCATCAATTCGAAATCAAATACAGGTGTTAATAGATTAACTATATTATTATTTCTTGTTTCCCTATCTAAGGTTTTATTTTCTACTATTAAAATAACTTCATCAATTTTATTTAAAAAATGTTGTTTAAGAACCTCTTGTTCATTCCCTAATACATGTTGTGCAAATATGAATAAACTAATTATCATTAATGCGATTTTTTTCATTTTATTCCTTTATCTGTTTTTCTCTACGTTGTTCATAAATATCTCTTAAATAAGGATACAGGTCAATAGCACCTTCTTTGAGTTTATCATATTCTCGTGAATGCAAAGAGAGATAGTTTATCATACCAAATGTTTTGATACCTACTGACTCTCCATAATCATTTGTCAAATTATGTGTTCTATCTTCTTGATAATCTATTGGATTTAAATAAGAATCAGGATATAAACTTAAAGTATCTCTCAAATTTGATGGACCTAGAAATGGCAACACTATATGTGGACCAGCTCCAACTCCCCAATACCCCAAAGTTTGTCCCAAATCTTCATTGTGTGGTTTTATATTAAAATAACTTTTTGCTGGATCAAATAAACCAAAAACACCTATTGTAGAATTAACTATAAAACGTTCAGTTTCTTCTAAACTATTGTACAGTTTACCTTGAAGAAGATTATTTATAACTCTTTGAGGATACTCTATATTCTGAAAGAAATTTGCTATGCTTATTCGTATCTCTTTATGTACTAAAAATCTATAACCTCTTGAAGTTGGGGCAAGAACATATTCATATAAAGTATCATTAAATGATGTCATCACTCTATTATAACCACTAAAAGGGTCTGAGCGTCTTTCAATTTTTAACTCATCATCAAACTCATCTAAAAATTCATCTTCTTCTGCGATTGCGTTATCATATGAGATATTTTTTTGTTTTTCAGTTACTACCTGTGTATTTTTAGAGGGTTCTACTTTTGATGAACAACCAGAAAATATATATGCACTAAAAACTAAAATAAATAGTGTTAAAATTATACGTTTCATTTATCATCCTACCCTAAAAGTTTCTTTTGTTTTACACACTTGGGTTAAAAAACACTTCTCACACTCTGGTTTTACTGCTTTACAAATATACCTTCCAAACAATACCATCGCTTGATGAAAAATATGTAAATCATCTTTGAGTTTTTTTACTAATTGCGCTTCTGTTTGTTCTACTGTTTTCCCATCACTTAAACCTAATCTATGTGAAACTCTAAATACATGAGTATCTACAGCCATTAAATTTGCCCCATCTGCTTCAATCATAAATACATTTGCTGTTTTATTTCCAACACCTGCTAGTTTCATCAAAGCTTTTGTATCATGGGGGATCTCTCCCTCATGATTTTCTTCAACACTTTGTGCCATTTTAATGATATTTTTTGCTTTATTGTTAAAAAAACTACAGCTTTTTAATAACTCTTTAACCTCTTCCAAATCTGCTTCACTTAACTCTTTACTAGAAGGATACTTTTCAAAAAGTGCTGGTGTTATGATATTCACTCTTTTATCTGTGCATTGAGCTGATAGTATAATCGCAATTAAAAGCTCATAATCGTTAGTATAAGTAAGTTCCGTAACTGCATCACTATACTCTTCTAAAAATCTATCTCGTATAAATAATATATCTTGTTTAGTTGCTTTTTTAATCATAAATATTATTATATCTTAAAATATTTTTATTTTGATAAATTAAATATATTTTTATTAGCACTTACTATTGACAAGTGCTAAAAAAATTTGTTATAATTTTTTCAAGTTGATTCAATAGTACTCAACTAAATAAAAAATTATAAGGAGAACGCAATGTTACTTACAAGATTTGAACCATTTAAAGGGATGCAAAATTTTCATAGAATTATTGATAATTATCCTATTATAGAAGAAAATAGAGCAATCAAGGGGTTTGTACCAAATGTAAATACACGAGAAGGTGAGTTTGCATATCATATTGATATCGATTTGCCTGGTATGAATAAAAATGATATCTCAATCGATATTGATGAAAATTCACTTATCATATCAGGTGAGAGAAAAATTAAAGAGGAAGTAAAAGAGGAGGATTATCATAAGATAGAAACTTCATTTGGTAAATTTGAGAGAGTTTTCTCTTTACCAAAAAATATAGATAGTGAAAATATCACAGCAAGTAGTCAAGATGGTGTTTTAGAGGTTGTTATTCCAAAACAAGATAAAGCTGCTTCAAAAAAACGGATCAAAATTAAATAAGGAGATAAAAAAATGAAAAATAGATTCTTATTGGCTTGCTTATCTTTAGGATTGGCAAGTACATTACAAGCAGGTTCATTTTTTTTCAATAATGAAAACAATCATTATAAACAATTTCAACATGAACTGAATCAATTTTTTAATGATGATAATTTTTTTAGCTTTCCATATAAACATTATAAAGTAAATTTTACTCAAAGCTATCCAAAACTCAACATCTTTGAAAATGAAAAAGACTATACATTAAAATTTGAGCTTGCAGGTATAGATAAAAAAGATATCAAAGTTACAATCAGCGATCAAAATATTTTAACAATAACAGGGAAAAAGCAGGAGCTTTCAAAAGAGGAGAAAAAAAACTTAATCGTACAAGAACATAGTTATGGTGAATTTTCACGAACTATTTCACTTCCAGACAATATAGATAGTAAAAATATTAAAATTACTTATGAAAATGGTGTTTTACAAATTGTGATTCAAAAAGATAAGAAAAAAGAGAATAAAGGGGTAAGAACTTTACAAATAGACTAAACACTAGATAGTCCTAAAACTTTAGGACTATCTTTTTTTATTTTAAAAGCACACTTATAACTCTCATAGCTAAACGTAAAGCTATACTTCTATGACTTAACTCTTTTTTGATATTATTCTCTAATATTCCTAAAGTCTTCTCATATCCATCTGGAATAAATAGAGGGTCATATCCAAAACCACCCTCACCTATCTCTTCATTTATCACCTCACCATGCATCCAACCATGAGTAGTGTATATCTGATTTTTGTACCCTACTGCTAAACATGCTGTATAAAATGCAGGTGTTGTTGTAAGATTTTTTTCATTTAACTTAGAGATTAATTTTGAATTATTTTCTTTATCCGTTGCATTTACTCCTGCATATCTTGCACTATATATATTTGGTTCATTATTTAAAGCAGGTACTGTGATACCACTATCATCAGATATCACTATATATTCATCTTTATAGTTTGTCTCTTTTAGTTTATCTACTATTGCTTGTGCTTTTAAAATAGCATTTTCTTTAAAAGTTTTTCCAGTTTCTTCTATCTCAAAAGAACCTAAAATCTCACTATATGGAGTGACTGTATGGTCTGGAAGCCAATTTTGAAGCTCTTTTATTTTCCCTTTATTTGATGATGCGATGATTATGTTCATATACTCTATATCCTAAATTTATTTTTAAGATTTTAACATAAAAATTAATTATGTTTTCTTATTTACTCTTATTTGGATATAATCGCAAAAATTAATAATAAAGGTAAATTATATGTTTAAAACGATTATGCCCTTAAGTCTTATTATCTCTTTTAGATTTCTAGGGTTATTTATAGTACTACCACTAATATCTGTGTATGCTTTAAGTCTACCAGGTGCTACTCCTACACTTGTAGGTATAGTGATTGGTGGATATGCTATTACTCAGATGATTTTTCAAGTTCCATTTGGAATCATGAGTGATAAATTAGGGAGAAAAGGAACTATTATTGTAGGACTTTTACTTTTTGCAATAGGTTCAATAGTTTGTGCCATCTCTACAGATATGCTTACCCTACTTTTAGGGAGATTTTTACAAGGTGCAGGTGCTATTGGAGCAGTTGTAACTGCTATGATTAGTGATGTAGTAAGAGAAGAACAACGTCCAAAAGCTATGGCTTTGATGGGTGGAAGTATAGCTGCTAGTTTTGCTATAGCTATGTTATTGGGACCAATTATTGGAGCCTATGCAGGTATCAATACACTATTTTATTTCACAGCATTTTTAGCTCTTTTTTCTATTTATATTTTAGTTACAAAAGTACCAAATCCTCCAAAAGTAACTCATACATATCATGGTCATAGTAAATTAGCATTTTTAGCAAATACAAATCTTATAAGAATGAACCTCACAAACTTTTTACAAAAAGGGATGATGACATTTGCATTTATGATTATCCCTATAGTACTTACAAAACATTATGGTTGGGAGCTTACAGATTTATGGAAAGTTTATCTTCCTGCTATGATTGCGGGTGTTCTTGCTATGGGGCCAGCTGCAGTTATGGCTGAGAAAAAAGGAAAATTTAAACAAATATTGCTTATAGGTATCGTATTTTTTGCACTTTCTTATTATCTAATAGGAAACTCTACAACTGATACATTTTTTCTTGTTGGTGTTGTTATATTCTTTATTGGGTTTAATATGCACGAACCAATTATGCAGTCACTTACAACGAGATTTATTAAAGTACATGAAAAAGGAAAAGTGTTAGGATTATTTAACTCTTTTGGATACTTAGGTACTTTTGTTGGTGGATTTGTTGGGGGGATGTTCCTACAAGAAGTTGATGGAAGTTTTTCTCAAAGTTTACATGATATTTCTATGGTTATCGTAGTTATATCTATTTTATGGATGGTACTTATTGCAACACTTCCTAACCCTTTAAAGAAAAAAATAGCTTATTTAGATTTAGAAAATAAAGATGCAAATAAATTCAACTCTCTTGACACTTTAAAAGGGTGTGACGAGTGGTATATTAACAATACTGAAAATATAATCATCATCAAATATGACCAAGATTTATTAGATGAAGAAACTATTATAAATCAAATCAAAATATAGATTTACCTCTATATTTTGATATACTCTTGAAACTTCTTTCTATCTATACTTTTTGATTTTATATCAAGTATCTCATCATTTTTTAACTTTCTTAAAATTCTAGATAATGTTTCTGGAGTCAAATTTAATATTTGTGCTATCTCGATTTTTTTCATTTTAAAAAATACTTCTGTATTATCATATATAAATTTTATCACTCGATCTTTTGCATCTAAAATGATATGGGTTGAGATAACTTGTTCTAAGTTTTTTATTTTTTTAATAAGTGAACTTTGAATTTGAAAAGAGAGTTCTGGATTTCCATATATTATCTCTTTAAACTTTTCAAAATCTATTTTACATAACTCTACATCAGTGTATGAATATGCGGTAGCAGGATAAGGTATATTTTCAAAATTTGCTACTTCTGCTATGAGTTCATTTGCATTGAAATATTTTAAAATAATCTCTTTATCATTTGATGTCATTTTATAAAGTTTTACGATGCCTGATACTAGACAGTACAAATATTTAGGACTATCTCCCTCATAAAATACAATACTATCTTTATCAAATTTTACACTATGTGATATTTCAGATATTTTGTTTATAGTTTCATTATCTAAATTTTTAAATAATTCTATATTTTTTAATTTCTTTTTCATTAACTATTGCCTTTTAAAATCTTCATAAAAAGATTTCTAAATTTCCATTAACATTCTATTAATAACATTATAATATAATCGCGTTGATATTATATTATTTTAGGAAAACAGATGTTTGAACGCTTTTTAAGATTTTTTGTTGAAAACTCAAGAATGAACTATACTCTATTTGCTCTTATATTTGCTATAGGAGTTTATTCTTATAGTAAAATGCCAAAAGAGATTTTTCCAACCTTTGATATGGATATGATATCAATTAGTGGTTCATATACTGGTGCTAGTGTTGATATATTGGATAAAATGGCCGTATCTGAAATTGAAGACAATGTTAAATCCTTAGAAGGTGTCATAGAAACTACAACCGTTATAAGTCCAGGTAGATTTAATATTATATTAGAATTGCAAAAAGGAAAAGATAGATATGCAATGTCTGATAAAATTAAAGATGCTGTTACTCTAACTTTAGGCAACCTTCCTAGTGACATGGATGAGCCAACCGTTACTGTAATGGATAGAAGCCGAGACCTTATCAATATCTCATTAACTTCTGAGCATCTTAATGTAGATCAAATGAAACAATTTGCAGATGATTTTAAAAGTCAAATTTTAAGCATAAGCGGTATAAGTGAAGTAACTATTTTTGGTGATAGCGATAAGTATTTTGAACTATTATTAGATGAGAAAAAAATCGAAGCATATGGTATTGATAAATCAGCACTCTTTAACACACTTAGTACACTATCATATATTTTCCCTATTGGAAAAATTGAAGGGGTCAATAAACATTACTATTTATCAACATATAATGGTGCAAAATCTGCTCAAGAGTTATCTAATACACTTATTAAAACTGAAGCAGGAAACATCTATTTAAGCGATATAGCACAAATTAAAAAACGCTATGAAGATTCATCTACACTCTATTCATTTAATGGGAAAAATGCTCTTTCTTTATCAATCAAACAACTAGACAGTGCAAATGCTATGAAAATATCAGAAGATATAGATAAACTCATCAAAAAAATACAACCTACTCAAACAGAACTTCAAATTAGTATTAGTGATGACAATAGTGAAAGAATAAAAGAAAGACTTGATATTGTAGGTTCAAATATTTTTATAGGTATTATTTTCATTGTACTTCTTGTATGGTTACTCATCAATGCTCGTATGTCATTTATTATTTTTTTAGGAATTCCAACATCTTTTGTAATTGCTGCATTTTACATGTATCTATTTGGATATAGTATAAATCTTATTTCCTTAGTTGGTGTGTTAATAGCTATAGGTATTGTAGTTGATGACGCGATAGTTGTAAGTGAAAATATACAACAACATATAGAAGAGGGAATGCCTCCAAAAGAAGCTGCTATACAAGGTGCTTCTGAGATGGTAAAACCTGTAACTATAGCCAGTTTAACTACCCTATTCTCTTTTTTACCAGCTTTACTTATTAGTGGAACTATGGGCGAAGTTATGAAACTTATACCTATAGCACTCTCAGCACTTGTAATTGCTTCGCTTATAGAATCTTTTGTATTTTTACCAATACATGCAGCCCATACACTCAAAAGTGGTGCTAAAGTTACAAACTGGTCTT
>Ga0193960_1000389_pt1 | contig 18327 bp, 17 predicted proteins | sample FB_3_MG_FD_140338 | JGI IMG/M metagenome (GOLD analysis project Ga0193960, IMG submission 140338) | Microbial mat bacterial communities from the Broadkill River, Lewes, Delaware, United States - FB_3_MG | ecosystem: Environmental > Aquatic > Freshwater > River > Microbial mats | place: USA... | reverse complement strand
TATCAGAGACATTTGATTATCTAGATAGTAAAATCAATAAAAAAGAGTTAGAAGAACTTATCTCAATTCATACAGCGCAATTAGCAAAAAGACAAAGAACATTTAACAAATCTCAATTTAAAAATCTCCAAAAAGAAAATTTAATAAAAATAAAAGCATTAATACTTTCAAATATTCCGTAGATTAAAAACGGAATAATTATTGCATATAAACCCTATTAATAGCATATTTATAGCACAAATTTATTATATTTATAAGTTCTTATTTAAATATAATAAGGTATTATTTGTACAATTACTGTCAAGATTTTGCAAAATTTAGAAAAAATTGACACAAAGGGGAAAAAATGGAACATGCGGATTTTGCACATCCTTATTTTGGTGCATTTCTAATGTTTGTATTAACATTCGGTGCATTTCTTGCGACAACAGTACTTTCACGATTTGTTGGTGGTAAATTAGCAAGAAAAGATACAGAAAAATTGAAGTCTACACTCTATGAGTGTGGACCAGAAGTAACAAAACAACCAAACACAGTTTCTGCGCAATTTTATTTAATGGCGCTATTATTTATCTTGTTTGATGTAGAGATTATATTTATGTTTCCATGGGCTGTAGACTTTAAAGTTTTAGGTTGGTTTGGGTTTGTTGAGATGATTTTATTTATTTTATTACTTACAATAGGATTTATCTACGCTTGGAAAAAAGGAGCCCTTGAATGGCACAGCATAAAGTAAACTATTTAGCAGATGGTGGAACACCTATAAAATTGACAACTGTAGATAAAATAGTTAATTTTGGTCGAAGTAACTCTCTTTGGCCTATGACATACGGGCTTGCTTGTTGTGCTATCGAAATGATGGCAGCAGGTGGTTCAAGATTTGACTTTGATAGATTTGGAACAATCTTTAGAGCAAGTCCACGACAATCAGACGTTATTGTTGTTGCTGGAACATTAACAAAAAAACATGCTGAGTTTATGAGACGTTTATATGACCAAATGCCTGATCCTAAATGGGTAATCTCCATGGGAAGTTGTGCAAATACAGGTGGTATGTTTAATACATATGCAACAGTTCAAGGAGTAGATAGAGTTATCCCTGTTGATATTTATCTTCCTGGTTGTGCCCCAAGACCAGAAACACTACAGTATGCACTTATGCAGTTACAACAAAAGATAAGAAGAGAACCAGCAAGAATGGCTCAAAAAGCAAAAAGGTTAATATAAATGAGAGCATATACACCAAAAAATGATGTACAGGCAAAATCGTATTATAGTGATAGATTTTTTGTAAAACCTACACTTGCTAGAAAAGCTATTTTTAATGATTCTATTTTAAGTGCAGATTGTTTAAGTTTACAATCTAAAGTAGAAGTATTAGAGTCATATTTAGAGTTAGACCACTTAGTAGTGATTGTAAATCCAGAAGATAATGTAAAAACAATTTCTCATCTAAAAAATATTAGAGCTTATGACTTTTTAGTAGAGTTAACAGCAGTTGATTATATTGCTTCACGAGGTGGCTTTGAGATAGTTTATGAGATGTTATCAACTTCTAAAAGAAAGAGAATACGAGTAAAAACATTTATCCTTCAAAATGACACTATAGAAACAGTAGAACCACTTTTTAGAATGGCTAACTGGGGTGAGCGAGAGATGTTTGATATGTATGGTGTTAAAGTTAAAAATCATCCACATCTTCAAAGAATACTTATGCCACATGACTGGCATGGTCATCCATTATTAAAAACATATCCTTTACATGGTGATGAAGCAGCGTCATGGTACGAAGTAGATAAAATTTTTGGAAAAGAAGCAAGAGATATAGTAGGACCAGAATTAAGAGATGCCGCTTGTGTTGATAGATATGATACTGAAAGATTTGCTAGACTAGGACATGAAGTATCAAAAGGTGTAGATATCTCTGAAGGAAATGAACCAGATACGCCAATTAGATATCAAGAAGAGGGTGGAGTAAAATTATTTGGTAAAAGACTTGTAACTCCATTTGATGAGATAGAAACTAAACATTTAAAAGAGAGAAAATAAGATGCAACAAACAAACAGGTTAACACCTTTTTTTGAAAATATAAATTTCGAAAGAGAAGATAACACAATGGTTGTTAACTTTGGACCGCAACATCCATCTGCTCATGGTCAGTTAAGACTGATGCTTGAGCTTCAAGGTGAAGAGGTAACAAAAGCATATCCAGATGTAGGATACCTTCATAGAGGTATAGAAAAAATGGGTGAAAATATGATCTACAACGAATTTTTACCTACTACAGATAGAATGGACTATATAGCTTCTACTTCAAACAACTATGGTTATGCATTAGCTGTTGAAAAGTTACTAGGTATTGAAGCACCAAGACGAGCGGAAGTTATAAGAACAATGCTTTTAGAGCTAAATAGAATCATCTCTCATCTATTTTGGTTAGCAACACATGCTCTTGATGTCGGGGCTATGTCAATTTTTCTTTATGCATTTAGAGAAAGAGAATTTGCAATGGATCTTATGGAAGATTATTGTGGAGCTAGACTTACTCATAGTGCTGTTAGAATTGGGGGAGTTCCTTTAGACTTACCAAATACTTGGATAAAAGATTTAGAAAAGTTTATAGTAAATTTAGAATCTCAAATTCCTATTTATGAAGGTTTATTAACAAAAAATAGAATCTGGCGAATGAGACTTGAAAATGTAGGAGTTATCCCTAAAAAGATGGCAAAATCATGGGCATTATCTGGAATTGCACTACGAGGAAGCGGAGTAAAATGGGATTTAAGAAAAGAGATGCCTTATGGTATCTATCCTGAATTAGATTTTGATATTCCTGTTTCTGATAAATGTGACTCTTATGGAAGATACAAATGTTACATGGCAGAGATGTATGAGTGTACTAAAATATTAAAACAACTTATCCCTATGTATGAAGAATCAGATACACAACTGATGGCGCATAGTCCAGAGTATATCTCATGTAGTAAAGAGGAGATGATGACTCAAAACTACTCTTTGATGCAACATTTTGTACTGGTTACTCAAGGTATGCGACCACCAGTTGGTGAAGTGTATGTTGCTACAGAGTCACCAAAAGGAGAGCTTGGTTTTTATATCGTATCAGACGGTTCTCCATATCCATATAAATTAAAGTGTAGAGCACCTAGTTTTTGGCATACTGGATTATTAAATGATCTACTTCCTGGGCATCAGTTAGCGGATGTTGTTACTATTATTGGTAACTTAAACATTGTATTTGGGGAGATTGATAGATAATGAAACGATTTGACCTTAGAAATTTAAAAGCAGATTTTTTACCAAGAATGGTACAGTTAGTAGAAAGAGAATTAGATCAGGGCGAAAATGGAATTTTTCTTTTTGAAATAGGAGATTTTTCGAGTGTTCAGGCTTCTGCTGATTGTGTAAAAGAAAATAAATGGACATTAATGAACTCGATTAAATTCAATGAAGTTGATTGGACAGTTGTTATAAAAAAAGAGGAACCACCTTTTGTAGCTGAAGAGATAGAAACTGAAGCAGAGAAAAAAGAAGATAGCAATAGTCTTGAGGATTAATTTTGAATAAAAATAAGATACAACTAGAAAACTTAATGGATTTTGATAGTGATGCTGTTATCACTATTGGAACACGAGTAAGTGTAGATAATGTAAGTGTAAAAACATATATTGATAGAACTCTTTTACGAAACAAAGCAGATTTTATCTATATGCACCCAATAGATGATATCTCTTTACAAGATAAATATTCTCAATATATCAAATATGAAGCTGGAAGTGAAGAGGGTGTATTTGCTTTATTGGCGTTTTATTTGATTGCTCATTCTACTCCTGAATATAAAAAATATTTCAAAGATTTGGATATAGGGTATCTAAGTGGAGAAACAAGTGTAGGTGAAGAGGAGTTTGAACAATTAGTTGAAACTCTAGAAGAAAAAAAAGATATCACTCTTATAATTGGTGAAGATATATATGAACATGAAAATAAAAAAAATATTATAAATTTGATTCGTTTGATAGATATGTACACAGATATGAATGTTGTACTTCTTGGGGCTACTAGTCAAATCGATTTATCAAAATCGATTAAAATAGTCGATGTTTCTGATATAAATACATATAATGGAACTGTAATATATACAGTAAATGTTTCTAAGAAAAATCCAGATGAAGATATTTTAAGAGGGAGTGCATCCTTTGCAACTGCTGCAAAAATACAAGATGGAGATATAGTAGATGTTACATATAACACTACAACAGATAGAAAAAAATTTGTAATTGACCCAAGTATAAGAGGGACAATAGCACTTTTCCCCAAAGTTGAAGGGGAAAAAGAAAATCAAATAATATCTGGGTATAGATTTAAAAGAGTACAAATTCAAAAGGTAAGTGTATAATGAGTAATTTAGTAAATGTAATTATTGATGGACAAGAGTGTACTGCTAAAGAGGGTGAATATATTTTAAATGTTGCTCGAGCAAATGATATGTTTATTCCAGCAATCTGTTATCAAACAAAATGTTCTCCTACTTTAGCGTGTAGATTATGTTTAGTTGAAGCAGATGGGAAACAAGTATACTCATGTAATGCTAAAGTTAAAGAGGGGATGAATATCTCTATTAATACTCCAAATATTGAAAAAGAACGTCGAGCTATAATGGAAGTGTATGATGTAAATCATCCATTACAGTGTGGTGTTTGTGATCAAAGTGGAGAGTGTGAATTACAAAACTATAGTTTATACATGAAAGTAGATGAGCAAAATTATTCAGTAAAAGATGTACATAGACCTACAGCACATTGGGGAGTGATGAACTATGACCCAGGATTATGTATTGTTTGTGAAAAGTGTGTAACAGTATGTAAAGATATGATTGGTTCAAACGCATTAAGTACAGTAAAAAGAGGAGCAGATGCTTTAAGTGCAGAATATAAAGCGAGTATGCCAAAAGATGCATATGCAATGTGGAACAAACTAAATAAAAACCTTATTGGATTTGATGAAGATAAGTGTATTGACTGTGGCGAGTGTATTTCAGTTTGTCCTGTTGGTGCATTAGTTAGTTCTGATTTTCAATACAAATCAAACGCTTGGGAACTTACAAAAATACCTGCTTCTAATCCTTATTCGTCTGATTGTTCTTTATTATATTATGATGTAAAACATACAAGTATTGAAAAAAATACAGAGAAATCAATTTATAGGGTAACAAATGATGCTCACTATACTTCATTGAGTGGGGCTGCACGATTTGGTTTTGATTATCTTAATAGAGCACAAAAAAATGAAGAGGCTTTTAAAAAAGCAGTTGAATCAGTTAAAAATGCAGATACTATTTTATTTAACTCATATATTACAAATGAAGAGGCAAAAATCCTTCAATTGTTAAAAGAAAAACTAAAACTAAAACTTGTAAATGAAGATGCTTTAAAATTTCAAAATTTTATGGATGATTATTCTAAAGTAACAGGGAAAAGTTTATATAACGGAAAACTAGAAGATATTCATAATAGTAACTTTATAGTGTCAGTAGGATCGTTTTTAAAATCAGATGCACCAGCTGTTAAGTATGCTTTTAATAATGCTATTACTATAAATAAAGGTGCAGGATTATATTTCCATAGTATGGGAGATAAACATATAGAAGGTTTTGGGAAAAAAGGGAAAACTATAGAAACTATAGTAAATAAACCTTTTAGTGAAGATTCTATTTTATACTTCATTTTAGACCAATTTGGAAAAGATTTACCAACAGAACTTGAAGAGTATCTCGCATCAAAAAGAGAACAAAGAACAAAAACGGTTGTTGAGACTGTAAAAGAATCTGTTACAGAAACTGTTGTAGATGAAGCAACAGGTGAAAGTAAAGAAGTTACGAAAATGGTTTCAAAAAAAGTACCTACAGAAGTTGAGTATACCTATACTACTCTTCTTGATTTAATAGGTGCAGATGAATCTTTACTTGAAACAATAACTGAGATGCTTCTAAAAAAAGATACTTATTCTATCATTATTGGGGAAGATTGTATTACACATCCAAAAGGATTAAAGATAGCTACACTTGCAGCGTATATTGAAAAATATACAGACTTTAAAGTGATAGTAACTCCAACACAAACAAATACTCTAGGGGTAAGTCAAATTTGTGATTTAGATGTTATAAGTACAGGTAAAACTGTAGGGTATAATATAAAAGCTGATTATCAATTAAGTGCTTTAGGTGATGGAGATATTGATATGCCACCACTTAATCAGCAAGAGGGAACATTTGTAAATATAGACAAAAATCTTGTACCTACAAATGCTGCAATTCAATATGATGGTTACACTTTAAATGATATAGCAAATGAAATTTTAGACTATAAAGCTAAATATACTATAGATTATACTCAGGAGATATTTAATGGCGTAAAATTTGATGATTTAGAAAACCATTTTACAAATGATAGAGTAGAACATAGAGGTTATTCAATTGATTTTACAGAAGAAACTGTAGGTGTTGAAGTTCCTGATTTAAAAGAACATTTTACACATGACAAAGTAGAAACAGAAGGTCTTGGTGTAAATATTAAAGAGTTAGAATCACTTCAGATAATCAATACAAGCTCTTCTGCTTTGGAAATAAATGAAGATGAATACATTATCTATAGAGCTAACCCAATAAATCAATTTAATGAATTTACTGCAATAGCAAAACAGCTTCAAAAAGAGACTGTATCTTTATATATTTCAACTACTTTAAAAGAAAAACTAGCCCTAGAAGAGGGTGATAAAGTTGCAGTAACTGCTAATAGTGCTACTGTTACACTAGATGTAAAAATAGATAATGATTTAGTTGGAGATATCTCATATGTACCAACTTTTGATAAAAATGTTGATACAAAAAGTTTATTTAAAAATAGACTAGAAGTTGCTAAATTGAGAAAGGTGTAGACTATGGATAATGATATTTTAATGACGATTGTTAAAACTGTAGTTATATTAGCAGTGTTCTCTGCATTAGCAGGGTTTACTACCTATATAGAGAGAAAGATACTAGCTTTCATGCAAAGAAGACCAGGTCCACTTCATGTAGGACCTTTTGGTATCTTACAAATTCTTTGTGATGGTGTAAAACTATTTACAAAAGAAGATTTTATACCACAAAATTCAAACAAATTGATTTTTATGATTGCTCCTGTTATTACAGCAGCCACTGCATTTATAGCGATGACAGCCGTTCCTTTTATCCCAGGTGTAATTGTATCAGATATTAATGTTGGTGTATTATTTGTAATGGGTGTTATGGCTACTGGGTTATATGGACCACTTTTAGGTGGTATGGCACAAGCAAATAAATGGGGATTATTAGGAGGAGCTAGAACTGCTATTCAACTTTTATCATATGAAGTTGTAACAGGTTTATCAATGTTAGCACCTTTAATGTTAGTGGGAAGTTTATCATTAATTGATATCAACAATTACCAAGCAGGTGGAATAGAAAATTGGCTTATATTTACACAGCCTTTAGCATTTTTCCTATTTTTAATTGCAGGATATGCAGAAACAAATAGAACACCGTTTGACCTTCTTGAGCATGAAGCTGAGGTGGTTGCTGGATATGCTACAGAGTATTCAGGTATGAGATGGGGTTTATTTTTTATAGGTGAATATGCAAACTTATTCACAATCTCATTTGTAACAGTATTGATGTTTTTAGGTGGATTCAATGACTTGTGGTTTATCCCAGGAAGCCTTGCAATTATCCTTAAAGTGATGTTCTTAATTTTCTTATTTTTATGGACAAGAGCATCGTGGCCTCATGTAAGACCAGATCAACTAATGTGGCTATGTTGGAAAATACTAATGCCATTAGCGTTATTAAATATTTTAGTAACAGCTATAATAATCTTATAGGGAGTCTCAATGAGTTTTAAAGATTTAAAAGAGAGAAATGTAGGAAGTCAAGACTATATTATGATGGATATTGAAGAGTATCCAAAAAGTGGCTGGGAAAAATTTAAACAAGTATTTGATCGTGGTTTTAGTGTAGAGTTATTTAAAGGTTTAGGAATCACTTTCAAAATCATGAAAGGTGTGCTTTTTAATGGTGAATCACACAATACAAAATACCCTATAGAAAAACTCCCTATCTCTCCAAGATATAGAGCAGTACATAAGCTTTTAGCACTTCTTGAAAGTGGTACAAATAGATGTATTGGTTGTGGATTATGTGAAAAAATTTGTATAGCAAACTGTATTCGAATGGACACTAAAATTGATGAAGAATCAAGAAAAGAGGTTATGGAATATACTATTAATCTAGGGCGTTGTATCTTTTGTGGGTATTGTGCTGAAGTTTGTCCAGAGTTAGCAATCGTACATGGTGGAAGATATGAAAATGCTAGTGAACAAAGAGAACACTTTGTTTTAAAAGAGGATTTACATACACCATTTGCGGAACTTCAACAACAATTAGAGTATCAAGGATTTGGAGCAATATCTCCAGATGCAGATGATAGAATCAAAAAAACACCGTTAGCGTATTAAGGATATAGTATATGTTTGAAGTAGTAGCTTTTTATTTATTTGCTTTTTTAACAATCGCAATGTTTAGCATAACCGTAATGACAAAAAATGCACTGTATGCTTTAAGTTCATTGGCCGCTGGTATGATATTTATATCGGCATTTTTCTTTTTACTTGGAGCTGAGTTTTTAGGAGCAGTACAAATTGTAGTTTACACAGGGGCAGTTATGGCTCTATATGCTTTTGGTATGATGTTTTTTGACTCAATTAAAGAGATTAAAGAATCACCAAAAAATCCACGATTGACTTTTATGTTAACAGGAATCATCTCTTTAATAGTGGTATTTATTTTTATCGCACCTATAATTGGAGCAAATGTAACAGCTCATTACCCTGTAGGTATGGCAGCTGAATTATACGGAACAATAGATGGAAACACACAAGATATAGGTGTCGTTTTATTTACAAAATATTTGGTTCCATTTGAAGTAGCTGCTGTGATGTTACTAGTAGCTATGATAGGTGGAATTATTTTATCAGGTAAAAAGATGGATGTTTCTATAACAAAAATTAGTGAAGAGGACTTAGATAAACAACACATGGGACAATCTGCACAAATAGAACTAGAAGAAAAGGATCATAAATGAGTATTACACTAAATGATTATTTAATCTTAAGTACGATTATTTTTATGATAGGTATGTTTGGAGTATTTAAAAGAACAAATTTACTGATGTTGTTTTTCTCTACAGAGATAATGTTAAACGCAGTAAATATTGGAATGGCAGCAATATCTAAATTTCATGGAGATTTAACTGGTCAAATGTTTGCATTTTTTATCATTGCTATTGCAGCTAGTGAAGTGGCAGTTGGTTTAGGTCTTTTAGTTTTATGGTATAAAAAGCATAACAATATTGATTTAACAACTATGACAAGTATGAAAGGCTAATGATGGAAAGTTATTTATATATTGCATTATTTGCACCGCTTGTTGGTTCACTAATTGCGGCTTTATTTGGAAATACAAAGAAAAAATTATTTATAGGTATTTTGACATCAGGGTTATTAGCAGTTTCTTTAATAGCTTCATTGAATCTTCTTTATTATGTATTTACAACAGGAGATAGTATCCATGTAAATATGATGGATTGGATAGTAATAGGAAATGTAAATATTCCATTTGGTTTTGTTGTAGACCAAGTAAGTATCACTATGATGGTTGTAGTTACTACAGTATCTACAATGGTACATATTCATTCTATTGGATATATGGACCATGATGTAAGTTTTAATAGATTTTTTGCATGGTTATCAGCATTTGTTTTTTCTATGATGATACTTGTAATGTCTGATAACTTTGCAGGGTTATTTATTGGTTGGGAAGGTGTTGGTTTATGTTCTTGGGGACTGATAGGATTTTGGTATCATAAAGCAGATATCGAGAAATCTAAAGATATTACAAAATCTCCATATTCAACATTATCTCCATATTCTTCTGTTTCTCCATCATGGGCAGCAAATGAAGCTTTTATTATGAATAGAGTTGCTGATTTAGGGATGCTTATTGGTATCTTTTTGATTTTCTGGAATTTAGGAAGTGTTCAATACGATGTTGTATTTTCACAAATAGGAACACTAAGTACTGGAACAGTTGTAGCAATTGCAGCATTTTTGTTTGTAGGTGCGATGGGTAAATCAGCGCAATTTCCATTTAACACATGGTTAGCAAATGCGATGGAAGGTCCTACCCCTGTATCTGCACTAATTCACGCTGCAACTATGGTAACAGCAGGTGTTTATTTAGTGATTCGTGCAAATGAGATTTTTACAGTGGTACCTGAAGTTGGTTATTTTATCGCTAGTCTTGGTGCATTTGTAGCGATTGGTGCTGCTTCTATGGCACTAGTAGCTACAAACATGAAAAAAATAATTGCTTTTTCTACTTTATCTCAACTTGGATATATGTTCGTAGCAGCTGGTTTAGGGGCTTATTGGGTAGCTTTATTTCATCTTGCAACACACGCCTTTTTCAAATCAGTACTATTCTTAGGTGCGGGTAATGTTATGCATGCTATGAATGATGAGATAAATATCAAAAATATGGGTGGATTGAAAAAACATATGCCACAAACAGCATTAATTATGACAATCGCTTCAGTGGCACTTGCTGGTATTTTCCCACTTGCTGGTTTCTTCTCAAAAGATTTAATTCTTGAAGTTGCATTTGGTACACACTCATATATTTTATGGGGAGTATTATGGATAACAGCAGGTTTAACTGCATTTTACTCTTTTAGACTTGTGATGTATGTATTTTACGGAAAAGAGAAATATCATGATTTAGGATACCATCCTCATGAGTCTTACTCTTATGTAATAGCAGCTATGACTCCACTTGCAATTTTGGCTATTAGTGCAGGATGGTTTGAACATCAATTTGTAGAGATGGTTACAAAAGTTTTACCGGAATTAGATATACATGTTTCTCCAACAACATTTTATATTCTAATAGCTGTTACATCAGCTATTGCACTAGCAGGTATTGCACTTGCTGTCTTTAAATTTAATAAAGATGGAGAGTATTATAGTAGTAAATTTGAACATAGGTTTTGTTATAAATTATTAGCAAACCAATATTATTTACCTCATTTTTGGGATTTTATAGTGTGTAAAGCATATTTAGCACTTTCAAAATTTTCATGGAAAGAGATTGATATTAAAATTATTGATACTATCGTTGATGGTATCGCAAAAAGAGTTGTCGATGGTGGAGAGATAGGTACATCTATGCAAGATGGAAACTTATCTACTTCTTTAAAATGGATGGGATTTGGTATTTTAGTTCTTTTGATTTTAGTTTTAGTTTTTAGCAGTTTGAGATAAGGAAAGGAAATAGATGGAACACATTTTATCGATTTTAATTTTTTTCCCAGCGTTCGCAGTATTTTTAGGTTTTTTAGTAGACAAAGGTGCAATTAGAACATATGGGATAACAGTGACAGCAATAGAGTTTTTTATCTCTTGCTATTTATGGATCAGTTTTGATAATACAAATCCTGGTATGCAATTTACAGAGTTTATACCACTTATTTCACAATATGGTATCTCATATAATTTAGGAATAGATGGTATATCTTTATTTTTAGTACTTATGACTACATTTATGACTATGATATCATTGATTGGATTGACAGAAAAAAGAGACCTTAAAAATTTAGTATTAACTATATTATTTTTAGAGATGACAATGGTTGGGGTATTTTTAGCTTTAGATGCAATTATCTTTTATGTATTTTGGGAATTATCATTAGTACCTATGTTATATATAGTAGGTGCTTGGGGTGGACAAAGAAGAATTTACGCTGCTATTAAATTCTTTTTATATACATTTACAGGTTCTTTAGTGATGCTTATTGGTATGTTATATTTAGGGTATGTATATTTTCAGGCAACAGGAAACTGGAGCTTTAGTTTACTAGACTGGAATATGTTAATGTTACCTATAGATATGCAGATGTGGCTGTTTGTTGCATTTTTCTTAGGGTTTGCTATAAAAGTACCTATGGTTCCATTTCATACATGGCTTCCTTATGCACACGGTCAAGCACCAACTATAGGTTCTGTTATCCTTGCTGCAATTTTACTTAAAATGGGAACATACGGATTTATTAGATTTTCACTACCATTATTTCCAGATGCGAGTGTAACACTTATGATACCTATGGCTATTTTGGCAATAATAGCCATTATTTATACAGCTATGGTAGCGTATGCACAAGAGGATATCAAACAAGTTATCGCTTATAGTTCAGTATCTCATATGGGTGTAATTATCCTTGGTATTTTTGCATTAAATGTAGAAGGTATCGGTGGTTCATTATTTTTAATGATTTCACATGGTATTGTTTCTGGGGCTCTGTTTATGCTTGTAGGTGTTATTTATGATAGAAGACATACAAAGATGATGAGTGAATTTGGTGGTTTAGCCAAAGTGATGCCTATGTATGCAACAGTATTTGGTATTATGCTTATGGCATCTGTTGGGTTACCACTTACTATTGGTTTTGTAGGAGAGTTTTTAAGTTTACTTGGATTTTTTGCAGTATCACCTATGTTAACAGGACTTGCTGGTTTAACGATTATTTTAGGTGCAGTTTATATGTTGGTTTTATATAAAAAGACATTTTTTGGTCCTATTACAAATCCTATAAATGAGAAACTACAAGATTTAAAAGGGAGAGAGTTAGCTGCTTTAATACCTCTTGTATTACTCGTAGTTTACTTAGGAATACATCCAAAACCAATTTTAGAACCAGTTGATAACTCAGTAAAACAACTTGTACAGGTGATGTACCTAAAATCGGTTGAGCCAACATCTAAAGCTACAATTGCTTCAGTAAATTCTATCGGGGAGACAAAATAATGGTTGAACAAATTACAGTAAATTTAGCTGATTTAAATATTCCATCATTACTTCCAATGATGGTTGCTATTGTTGGGGCTTTAGTTATTTTATGTATAGATTTAGTAACAAAAGATTTACATAAATCATTTTATTTGATGCTTACAATACTTGTACTAATCATAGATTTAGGTACGATTATAGGCTATACAGGAGCAACAAGAGGATTTTTTGATGTGATGTTAGTAGATGGTATTGCCATCTTAACACAAATTATTATTTTAGTTTCATCTGCGTTGTTTATTCTTTTAACCTTATCTCATCAGCGATTCCATGAGTATAGATATCCAGAATATTTTGCACTGTTTTTATTTATGGTAGCTGGTTTCCAGTTTATGGTAGCAAGTGATAACTTGATATTAATTTTTGTTGGACTAGAAACAGCATCTATGGCATTGTACACATTAATTGCTATGCATAATAGATCAAAATCAACAGAAGCAGCAATCAAGTACTTTACAATGGGTGCTGTAGCAGCTGGTTTTATAGCTTTTGGTTCGATGATATTTTATGCTTTAACTGGAAGTATTGAATTAGGTCAAATATCAGCTTCACTTGTAGCATCTGATTTTGCAAACTACCCATTAGTTTTACTTGGTGTTGTTTTTATATTAGGTGGTCTTGGATTTAAATTATCACTAGTGCCATTTCATACATGGGTACCTGATGTTTATGAGGGTTCTAGTGCTGCATTAGCTGGGTACATGTCTATTGTTCCTAAAATAGCTACATTTGTAGTTGCACTACGATTTTTTGAAATATTTGTAAGTGTAGATAATCAATGGATTGAGATGATTTTATACATCGTAGTGATTTTAACTATGACTATTCCAAACATGGCTGCTTTAGTACAAACAGATGTAAAAAGAATGCTTGCTTACTCTTCAGTAGCACATGCAGGTTTTGTGATGGGGGCAATCTTAGTAGGTACTACACAGGCTACAGAGGGATTATTTTTCTACTGGGTATTATTTTCGTTTACTAACTTAGGTGCATTTACAATGCTATGGATAAATAGAAGTAAAGATAAACATGGATATGCAACAGATCATCCTTTTGAGAAGTTTTCTGGTTTAGTTAAAAGATCTCCAGCTGGTGCAATTATCATGGGATTATTTTTATTAAGTTTAGCAGGGGTTCCTCCATTTGGTTTATTTTGGGGAAAAATGTTTCTTCTAGGTGCAGCTGTAAACGCAGGATATATTATTTTAGCAATTATTATGGCTTTAAACTCTGCTATTGCTGCATATTACTATTTAAAACTGATAGTATATATGTTCTTAAAAGAGCCAAATCCATCAGATGAAACACTTTTAATGAAAAATGCAAATAGCACACTATATACTTTAGTTGGAGTTACTGTACTTTTAACATTGGCATCTGTACTGTTTATCGATCCACTATTAGATATGATTAGCATGTATGTTCAAATAAGCGGTTATTAGTCGCTTAATGAGATTTTAATAGAAATTCTATTAGAATCTCAGTCTAATTTCAAAGATAAGCATTGAAAATATTCATTTGATAAGAGTATTTTGACTGCTTCTCTTAGACCTTTACAATCACATTAAAAGGCAACTCCCCAGGGTAGGAATACAGCAAGGAACCTTTTTTTGTTGGTGTGTTTAGGTATCTGGGAGGAGTACTATACTCCTTATAAATACAATCACCTAAAAAATTATCATACTAAAATCTTAATTTAACTAGAATAAATATAATTCAAAAAATCCAAATATATTTCAATAATAGTAATAGATTATTTTTATCAAAATTATTATTTAGTGTAAATTTTGTCCTAGATATAATATACAAATTCATGTCAATAAATATTTGACTTGTTAAGTTTATGAAAATTAAAATAAAAAAAGATATGCCTTTATCACTCAGACTAGTAGATTTACAAGAGCTCTAAAGAAAGGGGAGTACAGAAATGAATATAAATAAACGACTAGAAGAACTTTATCAATCAAAATGGAATGAACTTATCAGCAATGGAAATAAAATGATTGATGAAATCATCTATGATAGTAATGATTTTAATTGTTCTTTTAATGATATCTCAAGCAAAGAGATAAAAGGGAATAAAAAACTAAAGAATATTCCATCAAATCCATTATTACTTAAAGTAAATGAAAATGAACTTGAAAATGCAGATATAAAAGTGATGATTTTTGGACAAGAAACATTAGGTTGGCACAGGTTTGGAACACCGCTATTAGAGGAAATGGATAGTTATGAAAAATATTACTACAATACGAAAAAAACAAATAAGTTTTGGTCTCATGGAGTTGATTTTTTTAAAAATAATTTGACTGAATATTATAAAGAAAAAGGTAAGACAGTTACTTATCTTTGGAATAATATTTCAAAAATGGGAAGATACCAAGATAACGTAGGTGTTCCTAAAAATATAAGAGATTTAGAAAGACAGTATTTTCACTCTATTGTAAAAGAAGAAGTTAAAATAATTAATCCAGATATAATTGTTTTTTTAACAGGAAATAGAAACAATGATATAAAATTTAATTTTGAAAATGTAACATTTGAAGATATACATTATAATGCTACGCTAAAATCTAAAAATGGTAAAAAAAACTTCAAAAAAGCCCAAAAGATAATTTTAGAAGATTTTAAACATATAAAATGTGTAAAACTTTATCATCCATCATTTTTTGGTGGTTTTAATAATATTAAAGAAGATGCTTTGAATTTTTTACTGGAATTAAAATCATAGCAAAACTGTCTATCAACCAATCCAATCAAATACCATTTAGTTATCTCAAAGCTGATGACTATTTTAAGCTTAAAGCTTAGATAAAAGAAATAAAAGAGATAATATTAAAAATATGGAATATAATTTAAAAATTGAAGAGTAATTCAAATAATTTACGAAGGAAAGACTAGATGAAAGGTTTTAAAAAAACAGCAGGTATAGTAGTATTTAGCTTGAGCATAGTATTTCCGCTTCATTTGTGTTCAGATACACTAAAAATAGCTACAGATGAATGGTGCCCTTACGATTGTTTACCAGGTCAAAATGATGGAAAAGTTGGTTATTTAGGTGATCTATTAGTTGAAACTATGAAAGCAAAAGGTCATAAAGTTGAGTTTGTAGAAGTTAATTATGCCCGTGGTTTAGAATTGGTTCGAGAAGGAAAATTGGATGGTACTATGGCTTGTTTTAGAGAAGAAGCACCTGATTTTATTTTTCCAGATTTTCCACTTGGAAAAAGTAACAGCACCTTTTTTACCCTTAAAGACTCTTCTTGGAGCTATACAGGAACACAGTCACTTAAACAAGCTAAGATGATTGGTATAATCGATGGTTATGACTATGTTGATCCAACTGTTATGAAATATCTTGATACAAAACCAAATAATGTTTTAGCAATGAAGGGTGAAAAACCATTGGAAAGATTGTTAGAGATGTTAATTAGTGGCAGGATAACTACTATTATTGAAGATAAAAGTGTTTTAGAATATAAAATAACTCAAATGGGTAAAACAGACTTAGTAAAAGTTTCTGGAGTAACGGACTCAGTAATTGATGTTTTTGCTAGTTTCTCACCAAAAATAAAGAACTCAAAAGAGTATGCTAAAATTCTCTCAGAAGAGACTCTAAAAATGCGAAAAGATGGACGACTACAGGTTCTTTTGGATAAATATGGAATTAAAGACTGGCAATCTAAGTAAAAGTATGATTATTTAAGTATGAACACTCTATTAAAACGATTTCGTCAAAGCATCGCTTTACACCTGTTAACTACGATTTTTAGCGTTTATTTTTTAGTTGCAGTGGTGGTAACGGTTGTTCAACTTTATAAAGAGTATGAAGATACTAAAGCTAAATTTTATAGTGAGATTCAAACCTTGCCAGCTACTTTTAATCGAGGTATTGTAGACTCAGTTTGGACTTATAATAAAGAGTTGTTGCACTCTATTTTATTAGGTATGCACAATTTACCAATTGTAGTGGGGATTAAAGTTGAATCGATTGATCATAAAATGGATTTACAAATTGGAGCAGTGCTCAACGAAAAAAATGAGATAACTTATTATGATTCTTCTGGAAAAGTAACCCAGCAAAAAGAGTTTGGTTTTGGTACTGATACATTATTTAAGCATGAATTCCCTATAGATTATACGGGAGCAGCTTTTGATCATAAAGTACCTTTAGGCCAAGTTACCTTATACTCCAATAATCAACTGGTATTTGATCGGGTTAAATATGGTTTTATTCTTATTTTAATCAATTCCATCATCAAAACAATTGCACTTTGGTTTATCATCTATTATTTTATAAAAAAATATTTAGGGCAACCTTTGAAGGAGTTTACAACTAAAATACATAAGCAAGATGTACAGTCTCCTCAAGCTATTGATTTAAACATTTATTGGACAGATACAAATGAACTATTAATATTAAAAGATAGTTATAACCAGATGATTCAGCGTTTAAATCAGCACAAGATCCTTAGTATTACAGATAAGCTCACAGGACTGTTCAATAGACTAAAACTTGATGAAACACTCAATGATGAATTTAACCGGAGTAATCGTTTCAAAAATAGTTTCGGTATCATTATTATAGATATTGATTATTTTAAAAAAGTCAATGACACAGATGGTCATCTAGTTGGGGATCAAGTACTTATTCACTTTGCAAAAATACTTAAAGACAATATACGCAAAGTTGATGTTGTAGGACGCTGGGGTGGTGAAGAGTTTATGATAATATCTACAGAAACTGATTTTCAGGGCACTGTCAAAATAGCAGAATCACTTCGTGAAATAATTAGCAAGTATGAATTTCCAACTATTGGTAATATTAGTGCAAGCTTTGGAGTAACTATTTATGATGGTGATGAAAATATAGAAAAAGTTATTGCACGAGCTGATAGTGCTCTATATCAAGCAAAAAAGAACGGAAGAAATAGAGTTGAAAGTAAGTGTTAGTAATAACAAGAGTATTTCATTTTCACTTCATTTTCATTTATTATAATTGTATTACGAAATTTAACAAAGATAATAACAGTATAAAAACTTGCCATCCTTTTCAAGTTTTTATATTATTAGCTTGCTCACTGCAGAAATCATAATTGTATTATCACTTATTAACATACTAAAAGATAAAATTACAAATCTTAAAATCAAGGCTTTATATTGACACAGTTAGTGAATCCAAATGTCGTACATACAGTTTCAGAGTTGATACAACTCTCAGTTGCACCAGTCTTTCTTTTAGCAGCAGTAGCGGGTCTCTTAAATGTATTTATAGGACGTTTAACAAGAATTATGGATCAAGTTTATAAGTTAGAAGACTATGAAAAAACAAATC
>Ga0193960_1000388_pt1 | contig 18334 bp, 31 predicted proteins | sample FB_3_MG_FD_140338 | JGI IMG/M metagenome (GOLD analysis project Ga0193960, IMG submission 140338) | Microbial mat bacterial communities from the Broadkill River, Lewes, Delaware, United States - FB_3_MG | ecosystem: Environmental > Aquatic > Freshwater > River > Microbial mats | place: USA... | reverse complement strand
CTTAACTAGTATATGATTTACACTCATTTACTGGTTAGGAGCTTTTTTATGCGTGTAATAAAAGTAACAATAGATTCAACAGGACGTAACTGGGTGGTACTTTGCCCTAAAAACAAAGAGATCCTTATTCACGAGACAGTGAAAGAAGCTTACGCGAAAAACGAGTACCGCGTGAAGGGAATGCTCGGCGTAATGCAAAATAGTGGTTGGTTAGAACTACCTAAAGGTAAGACAGGGTATAATATTCCCGCCACATACCGCATATACCAAGCTGTACGTGCCATTAACCAGTTCGGTGACAGGAAAGGTACGATCAACGTAACAGAACTTACCGATGCAGGTGTGGTTGTTGTGCTGGAGCAATCATTATGACTTTCCTAGAGCATATCCAAGACCGTAGCTTCTGTATGTTAGGTTTCGACGATGATCCTAAAAGTATAGGTTATGTAGACTACGAAAATGAAGTCGTGACATTCCCTTTATATAATCTTTCAGGTCAGTTCTCAGGCACTCAAATCTACCGCTGGGATAAATCGAAGGAAGCACAACGGAACCCTCATGACCAGAAGTACTTTACGTATGCACCGAGAGGTAACATTTCTGTCTATGGGCTACAATTATTGCCTGAGGGGTACTTGGGGCCTATTTACTTAGTAGAAGGGATCTGGGAGGTTATCGCGGGGTGTTTCTTTGGGATACCTTGCATCGCTGTACTAGGGCGTAACCCTAAGCACTTGATGAATTGGATTAACTCTATCGCTAACCCTGTTGTCGTTTTATCTCAACCAGATGAAGCAGGTAAAGAACTACGAGAGTACGGTAAGAATGGTTATATTGATTTAGACAAGGACTTAGATGATTGTTTACGTAATGGGGGTTGGTTCGGTGTACCTCGTTCGATAAAACCGTAGAGGATATAGCCCACTAACAGAGATGTTATGTGGGCTTTATTTTGTTATCAGTAAAAGTAGATAGCAGTTGCCGTAAATAGGAGAGGTAGGAGGATAGTGAGTCCTATATAGAGAAGACTAGGGCATCCACTTTCTTGTAAACAGTACCTACAAGGTATGTTCTCTTTCAATAACATCTCATCCGTTATATCAAGAGGGACTACGTGCCCACACCTAGGGGTAATACGGTACGGAGGAATATCCTTATAGTACCCACATCCTTTACAGAACATCTGCCCTTTAAGTTGAGTTAAGGGTGCGATTCTATTGTAAGCCTTACAGTCGGGACAGAACAGCTCATTCATTAAGCTTCTCCTTACACTCGATTAACATACATTTAGGGACCCGTGTCATGTAGTATTCTACACATGAGTTGATGTCTAGACTCTTACATTCGCTGAGTTTGTTGGTAAAGATGAAGTCCCACTCGATATACCCACGTCTCCGTAATATCGTCCTAGTCTTCTTTGCATGATGCGCCGCTACTACCTCTAAGCGTCTTCGGGTTCTACGGAAGAATACCCTCTTGCTTAGTTCGGTTAATGCGAAGTACTTAGCCATCACTTTAATCACCTCATCATCTAGCCGCTCAATCGTCATCTTCTTCAACCGTCTCTATAATATCACGTAGCATACTTACTGTGAGAGACTTCACTACATCAATATCCACGGACTTAACTATCTCTTGGGCGACCTCTCGACGAAGTTTAGCTATATCTTTCTCTAAGACCTCTTTAACTAAGTCACGGATAGCCCATGTACCTGCATCCTCTTGCCATTTCTCGAAGTAAGCTTTAGCTTGAGCTTCAGACATCTTAACGATTTCTGAGTAGCAGATATTAGTGTTCAATTTCTTGAGGATCTTACTTGCTACCCCGTCCATATCTTTATCTGTAATATTAATTTCCATTAAAACTCTCTCCTCTAAGTAGCACGGATGCGTCATGTAAGTGTTCTTCGTCTAGCTGATCCCATGGTGGGTTACGTCCATTGAAATCTCGTATTAGTTTTTCATTCAACGTAGTCATCTCCTCTAGAGCTTTAGTTAAGGCGATACGTTCTTCGTTGATCTTTATAGCTAATACTGCCTGAGATCTTAGTGCCCTGAAGCTACGTGTACTTGACACATGACCACTATAATCTTCTAGTTGGTATTTATCCATATTATCCTCTAAATAAGAGAGGGGCGACCCTCCCTGTATATAAATTAATCAAAAATTCGCGGCACGGCTAGTATTCGACACCTAACAGTTTAGCTACCTTCTCCATAGACACTCGGTCCATCTTATCGTAACTCCACGTACTAGGAAACTTGGTCATAATTGCTTGGGCGATCTTCTTAACCTCGCCCACGTCCTTTGCCTCCTCCAATGAGAAGAACAAGTTAAAGCTATCACCGAATTGCCCTGTGATACGTTGATCGGGTATAACTCGCATCTTATCATGACCTGCAAGCTTAACGAATTCTGTTCCCATACTCTCTACCGTTGCAGTGATTATACCTTTGTACTTAGTGCGGTGGTTAACCCCTGTGTATCTCAGGTATACGTTCATCCCAACTAAATCTCTTAAACGTGCTTTTATCTCTTTTGTTGTAGCCATAATATCTCTTCTCCTTCATAATCAAATACTAGTACTTTCAAACCCAGCTTAATAGCGTAGTCGATCATATCTTTCGTTCCTTTAGAACCTTCATCCCAAAAAGCTAACAGTGCATCTGCGTAGTCGCCCATCTCGTGGTTACGTGTAGTCCCCGCTAAAGAGTTATAAGGTCCATAACCCTTGTCTTTAATCTTACACGGCACAGCATCTAAGTTGTGCCAATCCGCAGGCATCTCTTTTACTTTGATCCCACGACTTTTAGCCCAGACCTCACCACGAGTATCTGCGCCTTTAGCTTTACCACATACAACTTCTATCTCCTGAGGAAGGTATCTACGCAGAGCGACATCACATACCTTATCACAAACCGATTGATCCTCGAAGTCCCTACCACCTGCAATAATAACTTTAAACATCTAATCATCTCCGTACAAGAACTTCACTATACCGCGCCACATACGAGTACTGAGTCGGTTATTCTTAGCGCTAGCCGCGTAGAACATGTGTCCACCTACACGTACAGAGGACCACATAGCGGCAACCTTCCAATCATCTACCCCTGCCCAGTTCAACAATAGACGGAAAACTGCATCTGCTTCATCCCGATTATGTAAACGGTGGTACAGATAGTCGTGGATACGTGATGCTAACGCGAACTTCTGGTCTGTAGGTTTACCAATAAGCCACCAGAACACCTTAGGGATACTGGCTTCCCACTTAGTCCCCGCCTTAATCGTGTACCGCTTACCATTCAGTATCATGAAGAGATCAACTAACTGTTCGTTCCGATTATTATCTAGAACTTTATAGTGAACATCCTTTACCATCTCACGTATAGTGGCTAGCTGTTGGTATTTATCAAAGACCTGTATTTCAATCTTCATATCGTACCTCCAAGAGCAACGACTTGCGCTTCTAGTTCATCCACACGTAGACGTAGCTCCGCAGTAGAAAGGTCTTTAGGTTTAACTCGATATTTCAAGTATGTCTCCCATTGAGGACGAGCATTAGTACGCCATAGCCCAGAACCTTCACTCCAACATTGGATCTCAGCGCCTTCTGCCCATGCTTTAATAAGCGCTGCATGTCTGTGCTCAGTCGGAGGATCACGTACAAGCTCAAATTGTGATTCTGACCATACACCCGAGACACCCTTCAACTTGACTACATTAGGTGATTGGTAGTAATGCACTATGTACTCGTCACCGATATTAAGTGCAGTTACCCCCTTTACCCGCGAGGTGCAAACGATCAAGTCACCTTCCTTGAATCTACTCATTAGCATCTACCCCTAGATCTTCTACCACAGAATAAAGTTCTTCAAAGTTCGTACAATGTACAGACTCCTCAAGTAAAGTGTTTATTGCTTTACGTAGACGTGTTATCTCTTCTGAGGCAGACCCCGCTATAGTTCTCACGGAGAGGGAAGTAAAACTCTCGTTACCTTCCTCATCTGCAACCTCTATTTCAATCTGACCTCCTTCAATCTGATCATCATCTAAAGATGCCAACTCATCAAGGAACCACGATATGTTGTTTTTGTAAGTATCTTTACTCATCAGATTCTCCTTCCTTCGGCCACACTTTACGTTCGTGCATCAGTTGATCTGTGATCCATGCCGTAGCTGAGGTTAAAGTCTTAAACTCTACCCACGTAGGGCAGACCTCACGCATACTGTTCTCCCCGACGACCTGTACCTCTTCACTATCCCATGACTCGGGCCCACCTCCACGGATACGGAACACGCGGTGGTCGCAGTTATACACATCCCAGTGCCCGTGGTTTCGTCTTGTAAATGAAAAGTGCTTAACCATTAATTTTCCTCCAGTATATTCTGTAATTCCTCAAGTAAACAAAACCTATCACATTCGTCTTTAGCCCACGTTGCTGTAGTTGCGAGTGCGTCAGCCCAATAAGTCTTATTCATGTTGTTAAGGATATCATAAGCCGCCCGTAATAGCACGTCCTTCCGCTTATCCTTATCATTTGCAAGTAGCGTAGCATGTACATTATCTAATTGCAACAATAAATCTTTACGGATATCTTCAGAAGGACCTAATGTAGTAGTGATCTTCTCTCTTATACGAGCTACATCTGCAAAGCTATCACAACCCCGTACCATATCTGACCAATAACTATCACTCATTGTTATCCTCATCATCCTGTGCATCCTGCCAACCATCAGTATAGAGTTCTGCATCTAACCCTTTGTAGTTGTGTGCGTCCTCCTCCTGACCTTTAAAGTACGCGTTGTACCCTTCGTCATACAATGCTTGCTCTTCTTCATTCATCGTTCCAACTCCTCTTGACCGTACTTAAACTCACACCTAGCTTATCTGCTGTTTTCTTCTGAGTCAACCTATTTTCTTTACAAATAGCAATCTTCCGTGGAATTCCTATATCTGTATCGTTGATTTGATTAAGCACTTGCACTTGTTCTTCGACAATACTCATCGCGGTCTTGGTATCTTTAATCTCATTTTCACTACCACTGACTCGCTCTTCTAAGTCGGTAAGGGTTTTGTAGAGCTTGACACCTTGGCCTAGCCGAGTCAACTGCCCTGTAGGGGTTTTATGGTTTTGCAGTTCACGTTTAGTTACAAGACCTTTCTTTATCATTCCCCGCTGCACAATATGATCATCGAAGACACTAACAACTTCTTTCATACGGTTACGTGCATGTATATTTGTACGCGACTCTTTAAGGTAAGCTAACGTCACTTCAAACGTATTTACCGCGACCTTAGACGCTTCTTGTATCGACATACCAGTACTTAGCACGCATTCATACAACCACTCATGTAGCTCCCGTGTAAGGTATAGCTTATCTGCGTAGACATTTGAACCTCTCGCCTTAGTAAATATAGTCTTGCGTGATAGCTCTAATACTCCCATCGCCTTACCTACATCCTCTCCCCAGATATCCGTCAACGCTCCAGCGAAGATGATAGCCCGTTGTGATTCGGGTGCTGAGGTTATCTGTTCCTTAACACTCGACAGTACCTCATCTAATTCATCTTTGTTCATCCTTCCTCCTTCTGGCCCATTTGACCGCTTTAATTATTACGTCCCCGTGGCAAGGAAGAGGTTTACAGAAACAACCTAGAGTCTTACCCTCTAACTCAAGTAACCTATCTATCATCCCCTCCTCCAACCGCCGACTCCATAGGTACTCAAGGTATTTCTGTATCACCTCTTCACGCGTGCCATCTTTTCCGATGACAAAAGGGTTACCCCAAAAGGAACCTCTCCCGATATAAACATCATAATGTTCGTCGCGTTGATTAACTACCTCTGTCTTCGCGCTCATCTTCAATCAATGCCTCCATACGATCAATATTTGCGTAAAACTTCTGTACCTCTTCCGACACAATGATGTTCTTACTGTGTACAGGCTCTACGAAGGACAAGTTACGTAAATCAGTAACACGACTAAGCATCATGTATAGCTGTCCTGCACTAAAGCAACCACGTCCTGTATGGATAGCTGCGGAGTCTAAAGTACAACCCTGACTAGCGTGTGCGGTTACTGCATAACCTAACTTCAATGGTACTTGGCAGAACTCCGCAATAGGTGTCTTAGTGAGACCACCTAAACCTTTACCGTATGAAAATTTCTCCCATGTGAACTCTTCGACGATAACTTCTGTATCATCATCTAGACGTACACGTACAAAGTTAGGACCAAACCCGATCACTGTGCCATGACTGCCATTAACATAAGTGCCATCTTGACAGTTAGCTGCACATACAACCTTACAGCCTACCTTAAGATCGATAGCTTCCATTACGGGTACATCATTCCACTTAGCACGCTTATCTCCTGAGGTCTTAGCGAAGTACGTACGTGCCTCTCCTTCTACTTGGTCGAACCAGTAACGGTTGATGAAGTTAGCATCCTCTTTGTACGCACATAAATGTAAAGTACTTTCACTATAGTCATAGGCTTTCGCTTCCTTCTGGATAGCGTATAACGCTTTAGCTGCGTGCTCTGTACCCTCACGAATAGCATCTAGCATTTTAACCTGACGTGCGTTGTCTTGGCGCTTACACTCCTCAAGGTTAGCTACAGTGAAATCCCACGCTTTCGCCCCAAAAGCATAAGGTACATCATAATCCTCGTAGAAGTACTTAGCTTCACGGGAGGTAATAATAGGTTCCAACTGGAAGAAATCCCCGACACCAATAACTTGGATTCCTCCGAATGGGAAGTTATTACCACGGATAGTACGTAGTTTTGTGTCAATAATATCTAACTGTACTGCACTCAATATACCGATCTCATCAATGATAAGCTTCTTCACGTTACCACCAACACCGAACAACTTGCGTGTCTTAGAAGTAATCTTCGACCAGTCAATCGCCGTAGGGTATCCGAAAGGTAATCCTATAGTAGAGTGGCAAGTTGTTCCGCCAATATTAAGTGCCGCGATCCCTGTCGGGGCAACAACCACAGTATGATTGTCGGTAATCTGACGAACTACCCATGATTTACCTCGTCCACCTCCTCCGGTAAGGAAAACATTCTTACCTTCGTTGATAAGTGCAATTGCTTGATCTTGGTTCATACTACATCTCCTTTTATTAATTACCTGTAGTTTACACGAACCTATAGGTAAATCAACCTTTATTTTAGACAATAAAAAAGGGGGCCGAAGCCCCCCATTAACCTCTATTCTCTTACTACTCTACTGTCCACGTAAGATCTTTAAGTTCTACTGCACGTAACATAACTTCGTTACCTACACGTTCGAGAATACCTAAATCTACGATACTCTTCCGCATAGCGTTGTGTTTTTCTAACGCTTCGGCTATCTCTCCGTCAAACAATACCTCACGGATTACGTCTTCTTTTGTTCCATCGGATACCACCTTAGTAGAGAACACGATAGCCTTTGATGCCTTTAGGCTAGGGTCGTTGTCCATTAAAGTTACTTCTACCTGCTTGCGGTTTAATGTAGTCATATTGTCTTGCTCCTTTTGTGTTTTAATTAATTCGTTCGGTACTTCTAATTTCATCGGTTGTGTTTCGCCACAACTACCACCAGAGTCCCATGTTCCCAAGAATTGTCGTTTATACGCTTCAGGGTCCTTCATCACGAGATCTTCTGCTGTTAACATTCTAGTCTTTATTTGACCAGAAGTAAACTCTTTTTTCATTGTATCCTCCTTCTCTTTAATCTCGCGCCTAATATCATACAAAACCTTACTGAGGTCAGATCTAATAGGTTTCCCGTCTAAGTAATGGTCGAATACCACGTCCGTGATATCTAACCCTTGAAGTCTACACGGCTGGTCCCTATTAATGACATACGTTATTACGTCAGGCCGATCAAGTTCTCTTAGTATATCAGTTACATCGTGAGATGCAATAAATAATGTACCTTTTTTAAGGTTTCTTATTTGCTTAGTAGTACGTCCTGTCCTACGATCTTTGTCACGCATGATACGTCTTATCAGGTCTTTAGTTGGATTTCGGTACTCAGTCTTCTCACTTAGTCCCTGAAGGTACAGTATATCTGTATAGTGTCGTTTATACTCCTCAGGATCACTTCCCCCAAATACGTATACCGCTACCTCACCTAACCGACCTTCTTCCTCTACTATACTCCTAATATTTTCCCGCGCAAAGATTAATGTACCCTTTTTCGCTGTACGTATCAGATGTCTTATGTTTTCTTCTTGCCCTGTCATCTCCTCCTCCTCCATAAACTCCTCTAAAGTTGTGTTGCATTCGTTACACGTCAGGTTTAGTCCACCTTCACAATTACCGCAAGGACCAATCGGACCAGAAGATGTACCACAAGTGCAATTGCTATGATCCACTTCCATAGTGCCAGTACAATCTCTCCGACAGGACATACCTTCCTCAATCTCCATCTTTACCTGCCGCATCTAATACCAAGTGTTTCAAATCATAATACCTATCCAGTAGTGCGCCATTACCTTCATCCTCAACGTAAGTTTCTAATTCACTCTCATTAAATAAACGCTCTATCTTTTGGGCGGTACTCTCAACTTCAACTTTCTCGCCTTTCTCATAGCTCTTAGAGGAGGTGATAAGATTGTACAGACCATCGTTAGTCTCAATGTACGTATCAATATACCCTTCCTCTCTTAGCGCCTTAGCTTGGCTCTCTGAGTTAGCGATAGTCTTCTTACCATGCTGCTTAACGAACTGCTCATGAGCCACTTCACAGACATCCTGTTCTTGTCTCTGGTATCTCGCATGATACACGTCTTTAGCTTCCGCTGCAACAAGTTTTACATATTCTTCTGGTGTAACCGCTACTTCTACCATACGGTTAGTCATACTCGAGACTTCCCAATCAGGTACAGTTTGTCGATCACGATTCAAAGGTAACGTACCCTTGTTAAAGTTATAACCGAAGTTAAGCCCCGCCACGTTACAAACGTAAAGTCCACCGACAAAGATCTTACTCTTAAACCTGTCGTCCTTCAACACTTCCCCGTAACGAGTAGCAAACCCTTCATAAGATTGTGTTGGCAACGTGCGGTCAATAATCGTCATGATCTCGTCGGTGTGTAGGCCTTTTATCGTGTAGCGTATACCTACATCTTCTCCAAGGTTATCCTCTTCCTCGATACATAACATCTTAGTACCGAAGTGCTCGTTGTGAAGGAACTTAGGTCGCCATATCTTATCACCATTATACATGACAACATCAATACCTTCCCGCGCCAATATCAATAGCGCAACCTTCATACCTTCACCGAACCCACCAAGTTTAGTGTCATCCTCTGACTTATCACCACTACCTAGTAACAGTACGCTAGGGTTCAGACTCACATCTTTCGTGTTAATCTGTAACTCACGGTTCTCTGTGATAACGAAGTCTAACTCACCGTCATCGGAGAAGTCAATAGCGTTCTGGAAAAGCTCCCGTACCGCATCCTCCACAGTCCAGTGCTTCAGATAATCTGCTGACAGAGTAAGTTGGTAAAGCTTTTGTGATAGTTCATTAACCCTTAAAGTTTCCATCTAAACCTCCAAACTGTATAATGTAGTGTCAGGGCAATTCATTATACTTCTAATAATATCTGCCTTCGCTATAAAGTCTTCATCACCGTACTGGTCGTGTGGAGGTGGTAGGTTAGCCGCTTTCATGCCTTCTATCTCCGCCTGCACTATACCTAGCAGTAATAACCTTTGCAACATTTCTTCTGTCATAACCTCTCCACCTCAAATTTTATTGCCTTTTTAGATGCCTGCTTATCTCTAGTCTTACTAGCACCCCCAAGATCTTCCCACCACGCTTTAAGGTGTTTACCTTTGGACTTGATCTTATGTTTACACTGGCTAGGTGGTTTAAAATGTCTTCTCCCTAATGGTTGCATCAGTCGCACCTCCTTTTCGTTTGTGTAACACCTTACGGCCCCACCCATAACGTACCCACTCCTCTGTCTCAGGGAAGTACTCACGCCAAGTCTTAGCCCAAGGACCAAAGAACACTACAGTCCATGTATTCTGCTTAGAGGCGAGTATACGGTGACAGTAAGCCCTAGGTATACGTCGAAGCTTAAAGCGTTGATCCACTTTCTTAGTGGTGATTTTTCCGTCAGCATCGATCACTTCTTCTAAATACTCACCGTTCAATAATATCGCAACGGCATTAAAAGCGTGAGTGTGGAACCTCATCTGGTCGATAGTCTTCCAGTTGTAGAACCAAATACCTCCGAACCTCTTCCACTCGAATAAGGTATATTGTACTACATGACCTTCTCCTAGTGCAACCTTTTTCTTCTTAAATATACTTATAGCCATATCGCCTCCTAACTTTCTATTGGACGTATCACTGTTGTCTTAGTGAACCTCCCTTTTACCTTCTTAAGCTCATCTACGTACACCGTACAGTAGTTACCATCGATCTCATGGACCTTCCCTCTCATAAGCTTACGTGTTCGTCCCGAGTCACTTGCTGTAGTCAATACGTAGACTACCATACCTACTGCTAGGATATTACCTTCTTTATCTAACATTGTCTACCCTCCTAAGGATTAAAACAGTAAACCAAGCCTTTCGGTAGGTCTGTGGGGCGGTTATCTATGTGGAGCCAAGATACACCACCTTCTACTCGAGTGAATGGTACATCCTTTCGTGACATCAAGTCAAGACGTATTTCCTCTGCCGTAATGTTTTTAAACACTAAATCAAAAGCGTTAGCTATTGAATGTTGACTACCTTCTCTGTAATAACCACTCCAAGTAGTACGCAACCCAGACCAATTACGGTTACCTCCCCACTTCCAGTTATTAATTGTAACTGGATCATTAGGGCTGTACTCTTCTTTAATCCAGTCAATAGCACGAAGGATCTTCTCATCAAACATCCCCCACAGTAGTTGTTGTATCATATCAACATGTAGTGGGAGTGCCGTCACTTGATCGTACAGCTCCTGTGGGACTAACTCTTCGATAACAAAGTGTTTACATCTGTACATTATTTTCTGTCTCGGTTTGGGCTTGTATAATTTCCCCGATATGTTCTAACGTTGTTACAATTTTAGGTGCGTAGTTTGTCATTGCATCCACGTACACACTAAACGCTTCGTCGGGGAGTTCTACGCGGAGTTTCGAGATAAATTCATCACGTAACATCCCTATTGTCGTAGGACTAACTGTAATAGGTGTCCCTGCTGCCATATCGAGTTTAATCATAGAGTTTCGTGTCTCCATCATACTCTTCATCATGGCATCGAAACTCATCAACTTATCTAACGTAGCTTCTAACTCTTCTCTTGTACTCATAATGACACCTTCCTTAATTCCATGTAGCCACCAATATGCTCTCCGTCGATAAAGACCTGAGGGACACTACCAAAACCTTGTGTTTTAAGTTCTTCTAAGGCATCGTCGTCTTCACGTACATTCTTATACGTGTACTCTTTACCTGATTGCTCTAGGTACTCACAACAACGTACACACCATGCGCACTCTTTACCTGTACCATATACTACAATTTCCATACTTACTCCTTTCTGTTCTTTAACTTTTCTTGAGGAATACCCTCTACACCCCATCACCATTTGGAACTCTTCTATATTGTCTGCGAAAGTGTTCACATCTTCAAAGAAAACCTTCCAAGCCTTGTAACGGGTTTCACCAGAAGACTCTACCTTTTTTAGTTATTTTGTGGTATATCTCGAACATAACCCTCCCCTTATAACTCAAAGTCCAAGTCTACATCACTTACATCAATAGCGCCACCCATATATGAACTAATTTCTGCTTCTTGTGGTGCAACTTGAGTCTTTGATGCCTCTAAGTAAGCATCAATCCAAGGGATAGGATTATATCTTGGGGCATCTTCGACGACCACTTCATCAATACCTAACTCTTTTATACGGTTATTAGTGATGTAACCTAAATACTGCTTAAGGATTTCAGCATTAAGTACAGGGATCTTACCTTCACTAAATAAGAAGTCTGCCCACCTACACTCTTGCTCATACGTCTCACGGAAGATATCAACGAATACTCTACGGTTATCCTGAACTATCTCCGCCATCTGTGGGTCATCTAACCCTTTGATCCACCGAGTCAGTATATAATGTACCCCTCCTTGATGCAAGAACTCATCGCGGGCGATCAACTTCATCACCTTACCATTACCTTCCATCTTCCCTTGTTCTACGAAGGAGAACGAACACGCAAATGATACGTAGAAACGGATAGCCTCTAGTGCGTATACGCTTACCATACAACGGAACAGGGCGAGCTTCTTATCCTCTAGGTCCACATCAATATCATGGATAACGTCGATCAATGAGTCATAAGCATCCGTAACCATCGTACCACGCTCAGTGATCTCTGGGATAAGCATAATGTCATTTAAGATCTCTGTCGGGTTATCAAACACATTACGGATAATATGTGTGTATGATCGACTATGGATCGTCTCACTAAAACTCCACGTCTCAATCCATGTCTCAAGTTCCGGCAAGGACACAATCGGTAAGAACGCTAAGTTAGGGCTTCTCCCTTGTACCGAGTCTAATAGCGTCTGATACTGTAAATTCAAGATATAAATTCGCTGCTCTACTGGAGTCAGTTTGTTCTTGAAGTCATTGATATCCGTACTCAAGTCTACTTCTTCTGGTCGCCAGAAATAACTCAATTGTTGTTCGGTGAACGAATCGAATCGTGGATACTTATTCACATCATAACGTGCAGTGTTCAAATCCTCCCCGAAGAACATTGGTTGTTTTAAATGATCAACCACATTTTTGTTAAAGGTACTCATTACTCCTCCTTATAACCCCTGCACCAAAGCACAGGGGACGTTTGAATTACAGTTTACAACTACCTGAGGCACAACCGTCATCTTCCTCTTCAACCTGATCTACCCCAGATCCATCGAAAGTGTTGTGGTAGTACAAGGTCTTAACCCCGTTTTTATACGCAGTTAAGATGTCATCTAAGATCTCTTTCATTGGGACTAAGTTCCCTTGATACTTAAACGGATTATAGTTCGTGTTAGCTGATATAGCTTGATCTACAAACTTCTGCATAATAGCTACCAGTTCAAGATACCCTTTGTTATTAGGAATATCCCATAACAGCTCGTAGTTGTCAAACAGTTTCTGTACTTCAGGTACAACAACTTTAAACGGAGCGCCTTTACCGCCCTTCGTTACCACTAAACCTCGTGGTGGCTCGATACCATTAGTCGCGTTGCTGATGATAGCAGAAGTCTCCGCAGGCATCAATGCAGTAAGTGTACTATTACGTAAACCGTACTTCTCAATACTGATACGTAGTGACTCCCAATCACACTTGTACAATGCTGTGTGAAGCTTGTCTGTACTTTTATTGTACCAATCTAAAGGACACATACCTTGTGCGTACTTAGTCTCGTTAAACTTCTTACATGCACCTTGCTCTTTGGCTAAGGTGTTAGATGCACGTAATAAATTATACTGCATCGCCTCGAACCATTCGTGTGTTAAGTTATTCGCACTACCGTCGGAGTACTTCAAACCGTTCTTAGCTAACCAATACGCGTAGTTAATTATACCTACCCCTAACGCTCTACGCTCTTTAGCAAACGCGGCTACCTTGGAGGGGTATCCTTGGTAATCTAACAAGGCATCTAGTGCACGTACAATAATATCTGATAGCTCCCTGAACTCACTAGGGTCATCAATCTCACCGAAATTAAACGCTGCCAAAGTACACAGGGCAATCTCACCTTCCATGTTATCGTGTTCAGATAAAGGTGCTGTTGGTAATGCAATCTCAAGACACAAGTTTGATTGTCGTACAGGTGCTACATAGGAATCGAAGGGTCCAGCAACATTACAGTGATCGATATTCTGTATATACACCCGTCCTGTAGCCGCTCGCTCTTGTACAGCATCCATTAACAACTGCTTCGCCTTAACTGTCTTACGACTAATACTTAGATCATCACTATACTTCTCGTACAGCTCCGTGAAACGGTCTTGGTCCTCTGCAAACGCTTCATATAACCCAACAGCCTCCTGTGGACAGAAAAGGTTAACAGTCTCGTCTTTAATCGCTTTCTGGTAGAAGAATCTATTAAACTGGATACCATAGTCTAAGTGACGTACTCGGTTCTCTTCTGTACCTTTATTATTCTTCAGTACAATAAAACTCTCAACATCTTTATGCCACCAAGGGTAGAATAGTGTAGCAGCTCCACCACGGATACCTCCTTGAGAACACGATTTAACTGCTGTCTGGAAATGCTTATAGAAAGGTATGCTTCCTGTATGAAAAGCTTCTCCACCACGGATAGGGGAACCAAGAGCACGTATACGTCCTGCGTTAATACCTATCCCTGCTCTCTGGCTGATGTAGTTAACAATAGCACTTGAGGTAGCATTGATAGAAGATAACGAATCTCCTGCCTCAATCAGTACACACGAGCTGAATTGTTTAGTTGGTGTACGTACGCCACCCATTATAGGAGTAGGTAATGATATCTTAAATTCCGATACTGCATCATAGAACTTCTTACAGTAAGCTATACGGGTGTTATCGGAAGATGCACCATACGTACGGAACAAGCACATACCTATCAACATAATGGCTTGTTGTGGAGACTCAAACACTTCTCCTGTTACACGGTTCTGTACTAAGTACTTATCTTTCCATTGGGACATAGCGGCGAAAGTGAAGTCCATATCACGGTCATGGTCAATATACTTACCTAGTTCATCGATTTCCTCACGACTATAACCTAACTCCCCCGACCAGATAGACGGATCATACTTTCCTAGCAAGATCATATCTTTAATGTGGGAACGGAAGTCAGGGACTTCATGTTCTCCAAACGCAATCTTACGTAACTTAGTCATCAGTAATCTTCCAGCTACATACTGGTACTCAGGTTGAGTCTCAGAAATTAAGTCAGAAGCCGCCTTGATTATCATATCGTGTATCGCAGAGGTCTCCATACCGTCCGTGAAGTGGAGTTTAGCTTGAATCAGTACTGTGGCAGGGTTTACGTCTGATAACCCCTCACATGCCCATTCAAGCACCTCCTCTATCTTCTCTTTAGTTAGTTCTTCTGTACTACCGTTTCGTTTTACTACTTTCAATCTTAATCTCCTTGGGTTATTAATTTAACTGCACTTAGTCTACCATAGAAGCGCTGATAGTCAATTAGTAATTAATTATAAATAATAGTAAAATAGTGCTTGACGTACTGCTCTTTCGTGATAATATTAATGCTTCTTTTCTTTTTACACATTTACGGACTTAAAAATCCCTCTTAATGTGTTTTTGGTTTTCTTGCTGTTGCGGGGGAAAGTAGAGGTCTATCTATAAAAAGTACTTTAATGGGAACCATTAGAATATATAAGTAGAAGAGTATTATAAAGTATATATATATAAAGATTAATATTAAATAGATATAGAGTATAGGCGGTAGCCGTTATATCTAAATGAGAATGATTCTTATTACTATTTAGATATATCTTTATAATTACTGTTTTTATATACAGTCTTTCGTAATTACGAAATAATTATAAATAATAGTAAAATAATGCTTGACGAATGATACATCCGTGATACACTATATGTATAGTTTGAGTTAACACAGGAGAACGAGACATGATCTCACCAACAAAAGGACGTGTGGTCATACTTCAAGACCCCATACCAGAACAAACAGGAGTGATACTTTCTCCTACCAAACCTACAGCTCCACCGACAGGACGAGTAGTGAAGAACTACGCAGGTTCTGAGTTATCAGTTGGGGCTCAGGTTCACTTCGGAACATTCGGTCACAGTGTAGTAACTGATCCTGAGGATGATGTTAAATACCTTGTGATGGACGAAGAGAATGTGATTGCGGTATTAACAACATGAGTACAGAGGTTATATGAAAGTTACAGACAATAAAGTAGGTCCACGTATTGGAGAAGAGGTCTTCCCAATATGAAGGATATACGACCAAGCATTTAAACAGTTCCTAGGCAACTACGGAGGTGATGGTGCGGTAGACTTGTCACAGAGTTCCTACCAAACCGATATCTGGTGTGCTAGCTAACCTAACTGCTAGTAGAAATCCTACCTCGCTGTGAAGCGTTGTACAGGTTTTAGTCTTCCGAACTGAGAGGACGTAAAAAGAGGAGAGAAGGGCGCTCAACCTCCTAGAAGAAAATGTCCACTGATATGAAACACGTAACCATGTAATGCGCTCATGGTGACATCGGATAATGTAGGTTCAACTCCTACCGTGTTTCCCATATTCAGGGCCCTTAGCTCAGTTGGTCAGAGCATCCGACTCATAATCGGCAGGTCCGCAGTTCAAGTCTGCGAGGGCCCACCATATACGCGGGTATAACTCAGTTGGTAGAGTGATTGGTTTCCAACCAATATGTCGGGAGTTCGAGTCTCCCTATCCGCTCCAATTTAATACCGTATGATTTATCACAATGTTGATTGAGCTTTTAAGTTGTATCCCCAGAAGGGTGTAACGGACGTGGCCCACAAGCTTACTAAGAACGATACGAGCCGCCAGTCAACATTCCCATAAATACATACCCACCACAGTACAATCAACCTAAAAAGGAGAAAGCTATGCGATGTAGATGTTGCAATAGAATACTCCCTCCCCACCTTATCCTGAATGATCATGGTGAAGAGGAGGACTTATGTATATCTTGCCTTGCCCCTGTGTATTATGCCTTGACTGAACAGTATGATATTCTGGATAAACAATATGCACATGCTGAGCATGAAACCCCAATAACTCAACTGTTACCTGATGTCAAGTAGTTCTTTACTTTTGTTCCAAAACGTGCTATAATATATCCTTTAGAAAGGAAAGAGGCAAAACTATGGAACAATCAGAGGAAGGAAAAGAAAAGACTAAAGGTCAATGGAAAGAAGGGCAATCAGGTAACCCAGCAGGAAGACCTAAAGGTAGCGGGAAAGTCCCTACCCAAGAGGAGATGCTAGAAGAGCTAGCTAAGTGTAACACTAAAGCCCTCAAGAAGACAATGGCTATCATGTCTAGAGGCACAGAGAATAATCAGCTTAAAGCAGCGTTCAAGGTTATGGACACGTACTATAACTACACAGCCAAAAAGCAAGGGAAAGATATCGTTATAGAAAAAACTCCAACCTCAACAGTAGGTGGACGTGATGATATCAATCCTGACCACGTAGAAACTACAGCTAAAGTAATCCCCATGCCTACTCAAGGTAACGGCTGACATTTTTTGGGCGTAACTACTCAGTTATGAAAAAATGATATCGGTTAGCCTCCGACAGGTATCACCCCAACCTTCTATATTTTAAAGGAGCAAGACATGCTTTACGAAAAACTAACACAAGAATTAGATACACTTATCCGTTCATTCATTTCAGTAGATGAAATGATGGAGACTTCACGTAGTGAGATCGACGAATTACCTCAAGAGCAACAAGATCATTTACGTTCTCAAATAGAGACCTTCAACTCCCTTCTAGACCAAGAGAGTGTATAAGACATGGGAAGACGTACGACCTCAGGAGGGTAAGCAAGAGTTCGCCTTCGGGTTACTACCTAAAGTAGATTTTATGCTTATGGGTGGTGCTCGTGGTGGCGGTAAATCTGAATTACTTACAATGGTCCCTGCCATGTACGCAGATGATCCTTATTATCGTGGGATCTTCTTCAGACGTAAATACGACGAGATTATGGGTGCGAACGGACTTTGGCAGAAAGCTGAAGGGATGTACCCCCTATTTGATGCGAAAAAGAATACAACGAACAAAGTATGGACATTCCCTTCAGGGGCGAGGCAAGAGTTTCGACACATGTTCACCGAAGACGAGAAAGAATCCCACCGTGGTAAAGGTTACAGTTTTGTCGGTTACGATGAGATAGATCAGTTCTCTAAAGAGCAGGTTACCTTCTTGATGACATGTCTTCGATCTGAAGCTAATATGGATTCCTACATGGTAGGGACGTTAAACCCTAACCCTGATAGTTGGTGCCTTCCTTTAGTTGAGTGGTATTTAGATACCTCAGGTCAACCTAGAGATGACCGTTGTGGTGTTATACGGTACTTCGTAGTTAAAGATGGAGACTTCTTGTTTGGTCCCTCGGAAGAGTACTTTCAAGAAGAGTACCCAGAAACAGTATTTGTCAGTATGCCTGACGGAAAAGATATATACATCCCACCTAAAACCTTCACTTATGTTTTCTTTAATGTATTTGATAACCCTGCATTATTGGCAGCTAACCCAAGATACTTATCGGAATTACAAAACCTCCCCGACCACGAGAGAGACAGCCAAT
>Ga0193960_1000386_pt1 | contig 18391 bp, 16 predicted proteins | sample FB_3_MG_FD_140338 | JGI IMG/M metagenome (GOLD analysis project Ga0193960, IMG submission 140338) | Microbial mat bacterial communities from the Broadkill River, Lewes, Delaware, United States - FB_3_MG | ecosystem: Environmental > Aquatic > Freshwater > River > Microbial mats | place: USA... | reverse complement strand
TTACGCCGTATTATTCGTCGTGCGATACGTCATGGTCATAAACTTGAAGCTAAAGGACACTTTTTCCATAAACTGGTGGCATCCCTTATCGAGCAAATGGGTGAAGCGTATCCTGAATTAGCTCAACAGCAGGCCATTATTGAAAAGCTATTACGTATTGAAGAAGAGCAATTTGGTCGTACGCTAGATCGCGGCATGATGTTATTAGAAGATATTTTAGCTAATCTAGACAGTGACACTATTTCTGGTGAAGATGTATTTAAGTTATATGATACCTATGGTTTCCCAGCTGATTTAACGGCAGATATTGCTCGTGAACGACACTTAAAAATAGATCAAAATGGTTTCGATGTGGCTATGGGGTTACAGCGTGAACGTGCTCAGCAAGCAAGCCAGTTTGGTACAGATTACAATCAACAATTAAAGTCTGATCATAAAACAGGCTTTAAGGGCTATGACAATGATTCATACTCAGCGACTGTAGTTGAACTATTTAATAGTCAACAACAAACTTCAGTGAATGAGCTTCTACCTGGTGAGCAAGGAATTGTTATCTTAGATAGAACGCCATTTTATGCTGAGTCAGGTGGTCAAGTTGGCGATACTGGTTTATTGCACCTTGATGGTGGTGTTTTTGAAGTTGAAGATACCATAAAACTGGGTAATGCGTTTGCTCACTGTGGTGTAGCACGAACGACTATGGGTGTAAATCGTCGCGTAAAAGCTGAAATTGATGTTGAGCGTCGAGCTGCGATTGTTAAAAACCATACTGCAACACATTTACTGCATGCAACACTGAGAAAAGTATTAGGTGAGCATGTAACTCAAAAAGGTTCTTTATGTGATGCAGAGAAACTGCGTTTTGATTTCTCTCACTTTGAAGGGGTAACTACTGAAGAATTACAGCAAGTAGAGAAAATGGTTAATGATGAGATTCGTCGTAACCATGAAAAACAAACTGAATCTATGTATATAGAAGAAGCCAAAGAAAGAGGTGCAATGGCACTTTTTGGTGAGAAATATGATGACGAAGTGCGTGTTGTAACTTTAGGTGACTTCTCTATCGAGCTTTGCGGTGGTGTACACGTTAATAGAACGGGTGATATTGGTTTATTAAAGATAGTCTCTGAGTCTGGTATTGCCGCAGGAGTTCGCCGTATTGAAGCGGTTACTGCAACTTCAGCATTAGATTACATTAATCAGCAGGCAAGTAAGTTAAACAATGTTGCCGCTTTAGTAAAAGCCGATGCAAGTAACGTTGATGCAAAGGTTGAACAACTTATTAGTCGCTCGAAGCAACTTGAAAAAGAAATAAGTCAATTAAAGCAAGAGTTGGCTGCTCAAGCAGGCTCAGATCTCGTGAATCAAGCTATCGATATCAACGGTATTAACGTACTTATTGCTGATTTAGATGGTGTTGAAAGCAAAGCACTTCGTGGCATGGTAGATGAGCTTAAAAATAAAATGCAATCAGGTATTATCATGTTAGCAACAGCTAATGGTCCAAAAGTTGGTTTGATTGCTGGTGTTACCAAAGATTTAACCAGTAAAGTTAAAGCGGGTGAGTTGGTTAACCATGTAGCTCAACAAGTGGGTGGTAAAGGAGGCGGGCGTCCAGATATGGCACAAGCTGGTGGTAGCCAACCTGAGAATATTACATCTGCTTTAGAATCAGTAAAACCTTGGCTGGTAGAAAAGCTTAGTTAGACTATTTTATTCATCGAATAAGAAAGGAGCGAAAGCTCCTTTTTTTATGTCTTAATACAAATAAGAATTACTTCATAGTATCGATTGTTAGCAGAATGTAAATGAATACAAGTAATTACTAACCTAGAACAATAAATAACAGATTTTGAATAAAAATAGGACTATAAAACTATTCAAAGGTAAGTGATTATTGATATGATCATGATAAATAATTATAGCAATTTATTTTGTTATAAATTATGCCCTTTCATTTTTATACTGCATTGGGAATGAGTTTAAAAATGAATAATGACTTTTTTTAAAAAGTTGTCTATTACTTAATAGTAAACTGAAAAAAGTAAACTAATCCAAATATATTACTAGCTTATATATATTTTTAGTGATTCTCATTTTTTGAAAAGGAAGATGTAATGCTTATATTAACACGACGCGTAGGTGAAACTTTAATGATAGGTGACGATGTTACCGTAACTGTTTTAGGCGTTAAAGGAAATCAGGTAAGAATAGGTGTTAATGCGCCAAAAGAGATTTCAGTACACCGTGAAGAAATTTATATGCGTATACAAGCTGAAAAAGGCGATACAGAAGTATCGGGAAATAAACTTTAAAAGTGTATTTCTCCTCATAAAAAAAGCACCACATAGTGGTGCTTTTTTTATGAGGGGATTTTATTTTAGCAGTATTTAGGCCTTGTGTTGGTTAAAAAACAGCATTATTGAGTGAATTGTCAGCAAACAGTTCAAATTCAGAAATAAATACGAAAAATTGTTTGACTTATTTTTAAGATCCATTAATATTCGCACCCACTGGAGAGGTGGCCGAGTGGCCGAAGGCGCTCCCCTGCTAAGGGAGTATCTGGTTTATCCCGGATCGAGGGTTCGAATCCCTCCCTCTCCGCCATTGCGGACGCGTAGCTCAGCTGGATAGAGTACCTGGCTACGAACCAGGCGGTCGCAGGTTCGACTCCTGCCGCGTCCGCCACTTTTATCTTTTAAAAGTGGTAATCAATGGGATATCAGCTAATGTTAAGGCTGTATAAAGAAATTTTCATACCGCGGACGCGTAGCTCAGCTGGATAGAGTACCTGGCTACGAACCAGGCGGTCGCAGGTTCGACTCCTGCCGCGTCCGCCACATCTCATAGAGAGAAAGAAAACCTAGCTACGGCTAGGTTTTTTTTTGTCTGAATTTCTATCAAGTTAAACTACGCATATTTCATTTAGCATTTATGTTTTTATTTCTTGCCTTATATACAACGAGAATACAGCACTCTGGATAAGTTATAACAATCTAGGGGACAAAAATCTTGGTTATAAAATATTTCTTTGGCCACAATCCTCTCAGACTTGTTATTTAATATAATTAATCCAATAGATAGTGTGATGCAAAACCTACGTTCTTAAAAAGTTATAAAAAAAGCAAACTTTGACATTTGGTAAAATGATTTCACGTTTAAAACTTTGCGTACCTAAAAGCCCCAACGTCAATGAAGCTAACTGTTGTAGAGTGTGGTTAATTGCTGCTTTTTTGTTTTAATTGCTTATTATTTGGTTAGCCTCTAGTAAAAGTAAATGCAATTGTATGCAACTTTGATGAATAAAATGTACTGTAAGGAATATTGTATGATATCTCTTTGATTTTTTGCCAAGACCACAATATTACGGACTTAGATATTATATACAATATTAAAATATGCTAAAACTCCTGCATATTTATTGCAAATAAGTGAATATTTCATCTTTTTAGGGGTTGACGAAAAAATATTTTTATGAAACTGACGAAAAGCATTTGCTTTTTAGTGATTGGAGTGATTATTCTAATTATAAGAGAATTGTTAGAGATTAAAAAATGGACAACATGCAACAACAATTTATTGAAGCAGGAACATTAATGCTAGCAGGCATGGTATTTGTTTTTGCTTTTTTAAGCTTATTAATCATTTTTATAAATACTGTTCTGGCCAAGTTATCAGTTAAGTTCCCTGATGCTGTCGTAGAAAGCAAGCCAAGAGCAAGCAAGAAAAAAAGTAAAGCTGTCAGTGGAGAAGTCTCTCCAGCTGTGGTTGCCGCTATTAGTAGTGCGGTAAGCAGCTATCAACGCAAGCATTCTCAATCAAAATCATAAAAATATACAAAGGGTATCGTCATGAGCAAGCCATTAGGTATTACTGAAGTTGTCTTAAGAGATGGACATCAATCACTTTTAGCAACAAGACTTCGTCTAGAAGATATGTTGCCAATTGCTAAGACACTTGATGAGGTGGGCTATTGGTCTATTGAGTCTTGGGGGGGAGCAACCTTTGATTCTTGTATTCGTTATTTAGGTGAAGATCCATGGCATCGCATTCGTACTTTAAAAAAGGCTATGCCAAACACTAAACAGCAAATGTTATTTCGTGGTCAAAACATTTTAGGCTATCGTCATTATGCTGATGATGTTGTAGAGAAATTTGTAGAGCGCGCTCATGTTAATGGTATAGATGTTTTCAGAATTTTTGATGCAATGAATGATGTTAGAAACTTACAGACATCTATTAAAGCCGCAGTTAAAGTGGGCGCACATGCACAAGGTACTTTGAGTTATACAGAAAGTCCTGTTCATACGCTTGAAGGCTGGTTAACCATGGCTAAACAGTTAGAAGATATGGGCGCTCATTCTTTATGTATAAAGGACATGTCAGGATTATTAAAGCCATATGATGCGCAAGAGTTAATTGGCAAATTAAAAGAAACGGTTTCACTTCCTATTGCCTTACATTGTCATGCAACGACTGGTTTAAGTATTGCTACACAAATGAAAGCAATTGATAGCGGAGTTGATGTTATTGATACGGCTATCTCTTCTATGAGTATGACCTATGGACATTCACCAACAGAGACTGTTGCTTCAATTGTTGAAGGCTCAGAAAGAGATACTGGCTTAAACGTTGAAAAAATGGCTGAAGTTGCGGCTTATTTTCGTGATATTAGAGAAAAGTATGCTCAGTTTGAAGGCAGCTTAAAAGGTGTTGATGCTCGTATTTTAATGGCACAAGTGCCTGGTGGCATGCTAACTAATATGGAAAATCAACTGAAAGAGCAAGGTGCTGCTGATAAGTTTGATGAAGTTTTAACAGAGATCCCTAAAGTAAGAAAAGATCTTGGTTATATTCCACTCGTGACGCCAACATCACAAATTGTTGGTACTCAAGCGGTACTAAATGTTTTAACTGGTGAGCGCTATAAGTCAATCACTAAAGAAACATCAGGTGTTTTAAAAGGCGAATACGGCTCAACAGCTGCGCCAGTTGATACTGAATTGCAAGCAAGAGTACTTGATGGAAAAGAAGTGATCACCTGTCGACCAGCTGATCTTCTCGATCCAGAAGTTGATAAGCTTTCTGATGAGTTACAGTCTTTAGCTAATGAAAAGGGTATTGATCTAGCCGAAGAGGTCATTGATGACGTATTAACTTATGCATTATTCCCTCAAATCGGTTTGAAATTTTTAGAGAACAGAAACAACCCTGATGCTTTTGAGCCTGTGCCGACCAAGCAAGTTGCACAAGCTCCTGCGGCACAAGAAGCTGCCACTCCTTCGTCAACTGCACCAGAAAGCTATGCCGTAAGTGTTGATGGTAAGGTCTATGATGTTGTAGTAGCCCCAGGCGGCTCTATTGATTCAATCAGTGTACCTGTAGGAGACGAGGCGATTAAACAATCTGCTTCTATTTCTGCAGAAGAAACGTTAAATGCACCGTTAGCCGGTAATATCTTTAAGGTATTAGTGAGCGAAGGAGACCATGTAGAAGCAGGTGATGTTGTTATCATCATGGAAGCGATGAAGATGGAAACCGAAGTACGTGCAGTTTCTGCTGGCGAGATAGTATCGTTATATACCAAAGAAGGTGACTCTGTTGCTGTTGGTGATGCTTTGCTTAGCTTTTCTTAGGAGATAAGCATGGAGTCTTTATACACACTTTGGATGTCAACTGGCCTTGCAAATTTTGAAACAGGTCAAGTTGTCATGATGCTAGTTGGTTGTGGCTTATTGTATTTGGCCATAGCCAGAAACTTCGAGCCTTTATTATTACTACCTATGGGCTTTGGTGCCATATTAACTAATATTCCTGTTGCTGGTTTTTCAGAGGTAGGTGGTTTACTGCATTACATTTATTATGCAGGGATAGATACGGGTATCTTCCCGTTGATCATCTTTATGGGTGTCGGAGCCATGACCGATTTTGGCGCACTAATTGCTAACCCCAAAACCTTGCTATTAGGCGCTGCAGCTCAATTTGGTATCTTTGCTACTTTATTTGGTGCTATTGCGTTAAATACGGTGCCTGGTATTGAGTTCACGTTAAAAGATGCTTCTGCTATTGCCATTATTGGTGGTGCTGATGGTCCTACCGCTATCTTTTTAGCATCAAAATTAGCCCCTGAATTATTAGGTGCTATTGCAGTAGCTGCTTATTCTTATATGGCATTGGTGCCGATCATTCAACCACCAATAATGAAAGCCTTTACTTCGGAAGATGAACGTAAGATTGAAATGGCACAATTACGTCATGTAACAAAAATAGAGAAAATTATTTTCCCACTTGGCGTTTTATTGGCGACTATTTTCTTCTTGCCAGCGGCAACGCCATTAGTGGGCATGTTCTGTTTAGGTAATTTGATGCGTGAATCAGGTGTTGTTGATAGATTAAGCTCTACTGCCCAAAATGAGCTAATTAATATAACGACGATTTTCTTAGGTTTAGGTGTTGGTTCAAAATTAAGTGCCGAAGCATTTTTGAATGTTGAAACCTTAGGTATCCTAGGGTTAGGTGCTGTTGCTTTCTCTATTGGTACGGCTTCAGGCGTTCTAATGGCAAAAGTAATGAATAAAGTGTCTAAAGAGCCAATTAACCCGCTTATTGGTGCTGCAGGCGTTTCAGCTGTTCCGATGGCTGCTCGCGTAGCAAATAAAGTGGGACTAGAAGCTAATCCACATAATTTCTTGTTGATGCATGCTATGGGACCAAATGTTGCAGGGGTATTAGGTTCAGCCGTTGCCGCAGGTATTTTATTAGCACTTGTCGGTGGCTAATCGCAGTGACTATAAAGGATATGATGAAAGCAGTAGAGTAATTCTACTGCTTTTTTTTTGCTTAATATGTGTTTTTAGTCTTCTATGGCATAGTAATTTCTTTACTAACTACTTAAAATATTACTATGCCTTTTATTAACGGACTTAATATGAAATCAATCATTTCGGCAGTGACGTGTATCCTGCTTATTTCAACACTATCTTCTTGTAGTACATCGACTACGGGACGAAAGCAAGTCATGCTTTTCTCTGAACAAGAGCTGAGCAAAATGGGAGCCGCTTCTTTTGATGATATGAAAAAGCAAATTCCTATCAGCACAGACAAGCCCACCATTGACTTTGTACAATGTGTTGCCGATGCCATTACAGCTAATGTACCTAAGTCAGCTCACCAAGGTGAGTGGGAAGTGGTGGTATTTGACTCGGAACAAGTGAACGCCTTTGCATTACCGGGCGGTAAAATTGGCGTATATACTGGTATTTTGAACGTGACCGAAACACAAGATCAGTTAGCGGCTATCATGGGTCATGAAGTAGGTCATGTCATAGAGCACCACTCTAATGAACGATTATCAGCGAATAAACTATCTAATATTGGCGTTGCAGTCGCTGCAGTCGCTATAGGAGCCAGTGATGTGGATAATAAAGGTCTATGGATGGCAGGCTTAGGTGTTGGCTTACAATATGGTGTTATTATGCCTTATAGCCGCTCTCATGAAAGTGAAGCAGATATAGTCGGTCAAGACTTGATGGCCAAATCGGGCTTTGACCCTAAGGCAAGTGTCAAGTTATGGCAAAATATGGATAAGTTGAATAATGGTGCTGCGCCGCCAGAATTTATGTCAACTCACCCTTCAAATCAAACGAGGATTAAGCAGTTAAATCAACATTTAGCTCAGTCAATGACGCTGTACAATCAAGAAAATAGGCCTCAGTGTAAAAAGCCTAAAGTTATTCCTAAACCGCCAGCAGCTAAGAATAAAACGAAGAAATAACTTGAAGGATAGCTGTTAGGGAAGTATCCGTAAGATCAGGGAGTTAGTGGTGTAAAGCGTGACTAACTCCCTTTCATTAAATATGATCTTAATTTAAGGGTGCAGCTTATGTTGTTGCCAATTATCTTCTATCTTTTCAAAACAAACTCTATCGTGCAATCTGTTTGCTCTACCTTGCCAAAACTCTATGAAGTGTGGTTTAACTCGCCAACCACCCCAAAATTCAGGATGAGGCACTTCACCTTCTGAAAACTTTTCTGTGTAATGCTTCATACGATCTTTAAGTTCATTATCATATGTGAGCTTCTGGCTCTGCTTAGATGCCCATGCGCCAACTTGGCTACCTCTATCTCTGCTGTGAAAGTAATCAGCTGATTCTTGTGCGGAAACTTTTTCAACAGTGCCTTCAATGCGAATTTGTCGTTGTAAAACATTCCAGTGAAATAATAATGCTACGTTATCATTGTCGGCTAATTCATGGCTTTTTCGGCTACCGTAATTAGTATAAAAAACAAAGCCGTTTTCATCGAATGATTTAAGCAATACCATGCGAGAGCTTGGTTGACCTGATTGTGAGCAAGTACTAACCGACATTGACTCAGGCAATAAAATACCTGATTTATTTGCATCATCAAACCAGTGTTGGAATAAAGCAAAAGGTGAGCTTTCATTGGTAATGTCAGGCAAAGGGAGCGCTACACCTTGGCCGAAAGTGAATAAACAGCGTAATTTTTCAAATAAAGTCATAAGGTAAGGTCGTATAGCGTATCTCTTTAAGTAGAGGGCTATTTTAGGCCTAAACACAATGAATGCAAGGTTAGCTTAATAGTTTATTGGAAAGTGAGATAATTAAGGGTTATAAACACTACAAGGGCTAGCCTCAGGGCTAATTCACTTGTAGTGCATTTGGAATGTTCAGGAGGTTATTGGGTTACCAATCTTCGCTATCATCAAGCAAATCTTTTAAACGCTTTTTTTCCATTAATTCATCAATTCTTTTTCGAGCTAGCAAGTTCTTTTGTGCTTGCTCCTGTGCTTTTTTATTCGCTAATGTACTGCTTTCTATATTGGTATCAGTATTCTCTAAAGATTCATCATTACTATCTAACTCTTCAGGGAAGTCATCATCAATATCATTTACCATTGTTTATGCCTCATCATTTTCAACAAGTTCTAATAAAAAATAATTAAGATAGATATGTATCAACATAGGCAAATACAAGGTTATTTTCAATTATTTTTTTGTTACTTTTTTTCGTTGATTAAACAACGTTCGATATTGGTTTAAACTGAAGAGCTTGATAAACTTGGATTAACCCTTTTCTTTCTGTTTCTTGCCTTTGTTTATGAATACACAGCAATTTTCTAATTGGATAGCTGAATTTGTCAATCAACCTTGGGTGTCTACACATAGACGTATAGTACTACTCAAGGGGGATGAGCAGTGGGCATATTCTCTTTTAACGGCAACGCCAATAGCGCAACAGTTACTCGATGATGCGAACAGTTTTATTTATGGTGACAGTTCGTTATTAACTGCAAATGTACCTTATAAACGGTTTAGGGATTTTTTAGGACGTGAAAGCCAAAGTATTTTCTTTAGTGATAGCCAATTTAACTTTGATGCTTTTGCTGCATTATCAGGGACATTAAAAGCAGGTGGGATATGTTTCGTTTTTCTCCCTCGCGGGGTTGATCTCAAAGAACAAGGTTTTACCCAGCGTTTTTTAACCTATCTTTCAAAAAATAAGCAACATATCATTATTGAGCAAAGCAGTAATGAGCCAGAGGGTGAAAGTGAGCTCGGTGAAAAGACAAGTCAAGCAAGTAGTGATGTAATAAAGCCTCACAAAGAACCTGATAAAGGCTTAGTTGCTTCCCCATCTTTAGCAGATAATACTGCCTATTTAGGTTGTGCTAACCAACAGCAATTTTCCGCGGTAAAAGCTATTAGCAAAGTACTCTCAGGTCATAGAAAGCGCCCGTTAGTTTTAACTGCCGATAGAGGCCGAGGTAAGTCAACGGCGCTTGCCATTGCTTGTGTTCAAATGATGGCTAACCATAAAGCGAATAAGGAAGTATTACGTATTGGCGTAACTGCCCCTAATAAGCAAGCGTTATCAGTATTTTTTCAACAGTTGACAGAGCGGTTACCACAATTAGCTGAACTCAACGGTAGAGTTGATTTTATTGCCATAGATGATTTAATACAAAACCCGCATGAATTGAGTTTATTATTGGTAGATGAAGCCGCGGGTATACCGGTTTATGTATTGCAGGCATTATTAGAAAACTATCATCGAACTGTTTTTGCCAGCACGGTACATGGCTATGAAGGTGCTGGACGAGGTTTTACCTTAAAGTTTACTAAAATTTTGCATCAGTTAACGCCTAATTGGCACGCGTTACACCTTGAGAAACCGATACGCTGGGCTGAGAATGATCCCCTTGAGCAGCTCGTGTTTGATGTCGGTTTATTGAATGCTAATTTGCCAACATTAAATGAAAAAATAGTTAGCTTGTGTAAGTTAAAAAAAGAGCAACCTTTTCACGAACAGCTTCTTTTTGAACAAGTTGATATACAAAAGCTTTATCACAATGAAAAGCAACTAGCACAGATTTTTGCCATTCTAGTCTCTGCACATTATCAAACTAAACCTAGTGATGTGAAAATGCTGCTAGAAAACCCTAAAGTGAGATTGTTTACTTTAAGTGTAAAGCTAGACAATGTATCCCACTTGCTTGGTGTTAGCTTATTATTAAGTGAAGGTGGTTTACTAGATGGTGAACTAAGTAATGATGATGTACTAGATGTACAGCAATCAAAAAGACGCTTGAGGAGTCAATTCTTACCTCAAGCGCTGTTAACCTCTTGTGCGATGGAAGATGCATTCAATTATCGCTATTTACGGGTAATGCGTATTGCTATTCATCCTGAAATACAGCATATGGGACTTGGCTCTTTCTTTATGACACAGCTATGCCAGTATGCAAAAAATAGCCAAGCTGACTTTATTGGCTCGAGTTTTGCTGCTAATAATGAGTTACTTTCCTACTGGTTTAAGCAAGGGTTTAAAGCCGTCAGACTTGGTTTTAATAAAGATAAGGCAAGTGGAGAACACTCTGCTTTAGTGTTACAACCGTTCTCAGAAAATGCCAAAAGGGCACAGCAAGTTTTAACGTTAGACTTTGCAAATAATTTCAGGCATCTGCTACTTGACGAGTTTAAGGACTTATCGAGGGACTTAACCCTGTTACTACTTAAACATTGTAAGGCAACTGACTTACCTGTGTTGAGCAAGCTTGATAAGAAAAAAATAACAGCATTTGTTAAAGAAGAAGTGTTATATAGTCATTGTGCTTATAGCCTTTATCTTTGGTTTGTACACGCTTTACAGGGTGATAGAGAGTTAGATGCTGCAAATTCGTCCATATTAGTATCACGCATAATACAAAAAAACACGATTGCTAAGGTCTGTGAACAGTATGGCTTACCGGGCAAAAAAGCACTTAACCAAGTGATAATCAATTATGTCCGTAAGTATTATCAACACGGAAATTAACCGTGACGGAAGATAGAACTCTGTGAGTTCTTACTATCGTCTTTTTAATGTAAGGAAAATAAAATGAATGCAGCAATTTGTGTGCAAGGGCTTAGCAAGCACTACAAAGATGTTCGTGCTGTTGATAATGTTAGTTTTGATGTACCACAAGGGCATTGCTTTGGCTTATTAGGCCCTAATGGGGCAGGTAAAACGACTACCATTGAGATTATGGAAGGTATTATTCCAGCGACATCAGGACAAGTTCACTATCAGGGGCAAGCAGTAGATCGTAATATTTCTCAACAAATAGGTATCCAATTTCAACACACTGCCTTACAAGACTTTCTTACGGTAAAAGAAACGCTGTCCTTGTTTTCTTCGTTTTACACGAAAACGTTGAAGCAAGAACAACTGATAGAACTTTGCGATTTATCTGACTTTCTTAATCGCGATAATCGACTTTTATCTGGCGGGCAACGACAGCGCTTATTATTAGCACTCGCCTTAATTAATGATCCTAATATTGTCTTTTTAGATGAACCCACAACGGGGTTAGATCCGCACGCTAGACGAAACTTTTGGCAGTTAATTAAGAATATTAAAGCGCAGAATAAAACTATAGTGTTAACTACCCATTACATGGATGAGGCCGAACAGTTGTGTGATGATATTGTTATTATGGATAAGGGAAAAATCATTGAATCAGGTACCCCGCATCAACTCTTGAGTAAGCATTTTCAAGAAATATTTATTTACTTACCTAAAGCACAAATAGAGACAGCACTTGCTCATGAGCAAGGTTGGAAGGTTATGAGCGATCGCGTTGAAATAACCACTGCAAATGTAGAGAAAACACTCGCGCTATTAATGCATCACAAAGTTGCTTTAGATGGATTACATGTTAAATCGGCTAACTTAGATGATTTATTTTTAAAGTTAACTGGCCATTCATTGCAAGCATAAGCTATTAAGGAATTGATATGAACTTCCATCGTTTTTTTGCCGTATTTAAAGCGAGAAATATCGAGTTTTTTCGAGATAAATCATCTCTTGGCTGGAACTTGTTTTTTCCTGTGCTATTGCTGTTTGGTATGTCAATGATATTTTCTGGTGATGGGCGTTCAGCCTATAAAGTGGGTGTTATAGGAGCAGAAGTTAATCAAACAAAACAGACGCAAGCTACACAACAGACTCATGCAGAAGGTTTTTTATCGACAAGATTTATTGACTTTGTTAACTACAATGCGCTTGACGATGCGAAAGGAAAGTTAAACCGTCATGCCCTTGATTTAGTTATTGATTACTCGTCAAAAGCTTATTGGGTAAATGAGCTTTCTTCAAAGAGTTATTTAGTTGAAAAAATATTTTTAGCTCAAGCTACTGATTTTGAACGTAAACAGCTGTCAGGCAAAAGTATTCGTTATGTTGATTGGGTATTACCTGGTGTACTAGGTATGAATATGATGTTTAGCTGCTTGTTTGGTGTAGGTTATGTCATTGTTCGTTATCGAAAAAATTCAGTTTTGAAACGATTAAAAGCGACACCTTTGTCAGCTTTTGAATTTGTATCTGCACAACTAATATCACGACTTTTTATTGTGATGTTTATGTCAGCAGTTGTTTATACCGGCTGTAACTTTTTCTTTGATTTTTATATGTTAGGTCGCTATTTAGATTTAATCATTGTTGGAGCTCTTGGCGCATTTTGCCTCATTAGTTTAGGCCTTTTGGTCGCGAGTCGAAGCAAAAGTGAAGAGCTTATTGGCGGCTTATTAAACTTAACTTCATGGCCTATGATGTTACTATCAGGAGTTTGGTTTAGCTTAGAAGGCGCCCCAGAAGCACTGCAATTACTTGCGCAATTTTTACCATTAACTCATATGGTGGCAGGTGCGCGCATGATAATAACAGAAGGCGCAAGTTTAGCAGATGTTAGTTATCACATTAATGTGATGTTATTAATGAGCGCCATCTTTTTAGGACTAGGTGCGTACTTATTTAGCTGGAACACTGAACGTTGATTTGCATAAATCGACTTTCCCTTGAAAATAAAATAGACTCGGTGCAAGTAATTTGCATGATAGAGCAATATTGAGAATCTCCTATGGCAGTAGTGATAAGTGGTACTGGGCTTTTTACCCCACCTGAAAGTATTTCAAATGACGAATTGGTTCAATGTTTTAACCAATATGTAGAAAACTTCAATGAAGAAAATAAGCAAGCCATTGCAAATGGAGAGCTTGAAGCGCTTTCGCCTTCAGATAGTGCTTTTATTGAGAAAGCGTCGGGTATCAAAAGCCGTTATGTCATGGCTAAGAAAGATATTTTAGATGTGAATATAATGGCACCACGTTTTGTTGAAAGGCCTAATGAAGCCTTGTCAATGCAAGCAGAAATTGGTGTAGCAGCAGCAAAAGAAGCTTTAGCCGCTGCGAATAAAACCCCTGCTGATGTTGATTTGGTTATTGTTGCTTGTGCCTATACTCAGCGTTCATATCCTGCTATGGCAATAGAAATTCAACAAGCTCTTGGATGTGGTGGCTGGGCATTTGATATGTTAGTCGCTTGTTCAGCAGCAACCTTTGGTATTATCAATGCCGCTAATGCTATTCGCAGTGGCACGGCAAAAACAGTTTTAGTGATAAACCCTGAAATACTTTCACCGCAAATTAATTATAAAGATAGAGATAGCCACTTTATCTTCGGTGATGTTGCTACAGCAAGTGTTATTGAAGATGAATCTACAGCGACAGGTGAGCACGTATTTAAAATTATTGCAGAACAACCTATCACGCAATTTTCAAATAACATACGAAGTAATATGGGCTATACCAATGTTTGTACACCTGAAACCAGCTTAGCCGCAGATAAATTCTTTATTCAACAAGGCCGAAAGGTATTTAAAGAAGTATTACCTATGGTAAGTCAGTTGATCAGTGAACAAATGGCTAAGGTAGATTTGCAAGCCAGTGATATAAAGCGATTGTACTTACATCAAGCTAATATCAATATGAATAATTTTATCGCGAAAAAAGTGTTAGCGCGTGAGCCATTAGCTAATGAAGCGCCCATAATCCTTGATGAATATGCTAATACTAGTTCAGCTGGCTGTATTATTGCGTTACATAAAAATAAAGCCGATTTAGCATCAACAGATAAAGCGGTATTGTGTTCTTTTGGCGCTGGTTATTCAGCCTGCTGTTTAATTTTAGAATATGTATAACACTATGAGTGTGGCAGTATTTTTATAGTGATTGGTTTTAACTGACTTGTTTTGAGTGATATGGATTTATGACGCAAACTAGCTTGTGGCAAGGTAATGCAAATTCAAGTGATCATGCAGAGCTATGTAATGGCTTGTATGAGCGTGAGATCCGTCTAATTGCTCAAACAAACTACCATAATGTTCAGGCGATTCAGGGACGATTGAAAAGCTTAACCCATTATATCAATCGCGCAGCCTATTTAATGTTACAAGTGGAAAGCCCACTGCAGTTAGATATTCAAAATGCCAGTTGGTCAGCAAAGCAGGGTAATAAGCCCCCATATCAAGGTCAAAGCTTTGCTGAAGTGAATCACTGGTATACTGAGAATGACATTCCATTAGGGTTAGTTGTTCCCATTTTAGTTGATGGTCACTTGATAGTAGATTGTATTGATCGCGTAGATAGCGAGCAGCAGCGTATCAGAACTAACATTGCGGGCTGGTTTAATTTAACTGAACTTAGCTATTGTGACGAGCAACCTTATGGCTTGCATAAAGCGCAGTATTGTTAGTTTAAACCGACAAAAAGAATGATGTTAGCGGCTTGCTCTGGGCATTGTTGGCAAAAAGGCGCGAAACAACGGCCTGTTATGCCTAGCTTAAGAGAATTATTACTGTCTTGTAATATCAACTGGAAAAACTTTAAAAAGACCTTGAAATAACGTCAATCTATTCGACTTTATTATTCACTCATTTAGCTCTCTGCACTCTTAATATTAACCCATGGGTTGAACTCGCAATTTATAACGGCATGAGTATAATAAGACTATTAATTTGGCATTCTTATTCATGCTTTTCTTATTTAGGTTATTATGCGCGTATTTACAGCTGTTTTGCTGGTTCTGTTAGCCCTATTGCAATACCGACTTTGGTTCGGTAAAAACAGTGTGCCTGACTATTTAGCGCTGAAAGAGGAAGTAACTCGTCAACAAGAATCTAACGACAAACTTAAACAGCGTAATAAATTACTTTATGCAGATACTGATGATTTAAAGTTAGGTCTTGAAGCTATTGAGGAACGAGCGCGAAATGAATTAGGGATGATAAAAGAAAATGAAACTTTTTTTAGAATAATTCCCAAAAGTAAATCTAAAGGCTCGCAGTAATGGCCCAAAAACTCTCTGAGCACAGCTTTATTGTTGTGGTTCCTGCCGCAGGTGTTGGTAAAAGAATGAAAGCCAACTGCCCAAAACAGTATTTAACGATAAACGGTAAATCTATTTTGGCACATACTGTGGACAGGTTACTTTCGCACCCTCTTATCGAAAAAGTTATTTTGTCGTTAGGAGAAGATGATCAGTATTTTGCTGAGTCTGAACTAGCACAACATGATGATATTATCAGGGTTAATGGTGGTAAGGAGCGAGTAGACTCTGTGTTAAATGGCCTACATGCCATTAATGCAGGTGATTATCCATGGGTTTTAGTTCACGATGCGGCAAGGCCTTGTGTGCAATTAAGTGATATTGATAGGTTAATTTCTCAATGTATAGAGAATGATAGTGGTGGCTTATTAGCTACACCTGTTAGAGACACCATGAAACGTGGTAAGAAAGACAATAACAATATTAGCACTGTTGATTCTACCGTTGAGCGGGAGCAGCTATGGCATGCCCTGACACCGCAATTATATAAAACAGAGCAACTGGTTAATGTAATAGAAAGTGCTTTAGCAAAGAAAATAACCGTAACCGACGAATCATCAGCGATAGAGCAAGCAGGTTTAACGAGTTTGTTGGTTTCTGCGAGTCATGAAAATATTAAAATTACCCATCCAGATGACTTAGTGCTTGCTGAATTTATCTTAAATAAGCAAAAGAGCCAGACGATGAACACTCAACAGTGTAAGGAACAATCATGAGAATAGGGCACGGCTTTGATGTGCACAAATTTGGCGGCGAAGGTCCATTAATGCTTGCAGGTATTGAGGTTCCTTACAGCCAAGGTTTTATTGCTCACTCAGACGGTGATGTGGCAATTCATGCTTTATGTGATGCTATTTTAGGTGCCTTGGCTATGGGAGATATAGGTAATCATTTTCCTGATACGGATGATCAATATGAAAATATTTCTAGCCGCATCTTGTTAAGGCATGTGGTTAATTTAATGGCTGAAAAAAAATATCAAATAGGGAATATTGATTTAACCATTATTGCGCAATCGCCTAAAATAGCTCCTTTTTTGTTACAAATGCGTACTTGCTTAGCTGAAGATCTAGCGTGCAATATAGAGCAAGTAAATGTGAAAGCGACTACCACTGAAAAGTTAGGTTATGCGGGGCGAAAGGAAGGCATAGCTGTGCATAGCGTCGTTTTATTAAATAAAGTTGACACTGATTAACACATTTAAGCGCTAGAAATTTTTAAATCAAACATGTTGAGTAGAGCATACCCATTAACTAATAATGCGCTAATTAACGAAAATTCAAGAGACTAGTATGGCATCAGAATTGGCCTATTTACATGGTAAACCTGAATCGACAGGCTTGCTGAGAAGTCACATGAGTGACTTTAAAGTTTTTGAACAGCTACCTTTTTCTCCTTGTGGAGAAGGAGAACATTTATATATTCATATTCGCAAGACTGGCGCAAACACGGTCTTTGTGGCACGTGAGTTGGCAAAATACTTTAAAGTAAAAGAGCCTTTAGTAACTTATGCTGGATTAAAAGATCGCTTCGCGGTAACAGAGCAGTGGTTCGGCGTTCATGTGCCTGGTAAAACAGAATATGATCTGACAGATATGGCTATTGAAGGAGTCGAGGTTCTTTCATATAAACGTCATAATAAAAAATTGAGAACCGGTGCATTAACGGGCAATCGTTTTGAACTTATTTTAAGAGATGTCACCGATATTAAATCACTTTCTCAACGTTGGCTGAAAATAATTGAACAAGGTGTACCAAACTATTTTGGTGAACAGCGCTTTGGTATTAATGGCGGAAATATCGAACGAGCTGAAGCGCTGTTTTCAGGGCAGAAAGTGAAAGATAAGAAAAAACGCGGCATGTATTTGTCAGCAGCTCGCTCCTTAATTTTTAATGAAGTGATTAGTCATCGTATCCAAGAAAGTTTGTTCAATGAAATACAAGTGGGTGATGTTGCAATGCTCTCTGGTAGTCAATCAGTATTTTGTGTTGATGAAGTGGATGAAACATTAACAAAGCGTTTAGCTGAACATGATATTGATATTACCGCGCCAATGTGGGGAGCTGGCGAATTAATGACGACGGAGCAACCGATGCAGCTTGAGCAGCATATTGCTGAGCAACACCAATCTTTTGCTACAGGTTTACCACGATTTGGTTTGAAGCAAGAACGTCGAAGAATTCGTATTGTCATTGAGCAAGCAGATATTAGTTTAAGCACCGAGCAAGACAGTACGAAAAATATTGTAACGGTGAGCTTCTCATTACCTTCAGGCTGTTATGCAACTACCGTTTTACGTGAGTTAATTGATTACCAAGACATGACTAAGCGTGAAAATAATGAACTAAACCAAGGTAATAGTTAATGAAAATACTATTAAGCAATGATGATGGTGTACATGCTTTGGGTATTAAAGTGCTTTATCAAGAATTGAACAAGAGCTTTGATGTTTCAGTGGTCGCCCCTGATAGAAATTGTAGCGGTGCGAGTAACTCTTTAACTTTGTTGAACCCTTTAAGGGCGCAAACCCTTGATAATGGTTTTGTTTCAGTTAATGGCACACCAACTGATTCTGTTCATTTAGGCATTAGTCAATTAGTGAAAGATGCCGATCTGGTGGTGGCTGGTATTAATAAAGGCGCTAACTTAGGCGATGATACT
>Ga0193960_1000384_pt1 | contig 18429 bp, 15 predicted proteins | sample FB_3_MG_FD_140338 | JGI IMG/M metagenome (GOLD analysis project Ga0193960, IMG submission 140338) | Microbial mat bacterial communities from the Broadkill River, Lewes, Delaware, United States - FB_3_MG | ecosystem: Environmental > Aquatic > Freshwater > River > Microbial mats | place: USA... | reverse complement strand
TGGTCACTTTAAGTGTAATCGTCGAGCGCTGTCGAGCTACCCGGCCTTGAGTGGTTACCTGCGCGAGCTGTATCAGTTACCGGGTATTGCAAAGACCATCGATCTTGAGCAGATCAAGCAGCACTATTATGTAAGTCACCGTACGATTAACCCCAGTGGTATTATCCCGGCGGGCCCGGATCATGATTGGTCACGCCCGCATGGTCGAGAGCAATTGCGTGTTGTACCTGAGTTGGGTGATATAGTGGCAAAGCGGGCGGCGGTTACGCAGCTTGATAGGTATTGATTACTGGGGAGTAGAATCATAAAAAATTGTAGTTGGTTGAAAACCAGCAGGTAGATTCAAATAGTTGAAAGTAGAGTATACGCTCTGTTGTTAATGTTGAGTCTTTAGTTATTATTAAGGCATTAAACAGTAGTGAAAAATATATCTACTTATTTTATTACAATATTATTGTGCGTTTAATTATTCATAGTTATGTCAGTGGTATTATAGTGCGCTAACCATTTAGTATTATAATTTCTTGTTCATGCAGTAGATAGTATTATAATTTTAACGTTCTTACGCAACATAAAACAAACTGGATTTAAACCGTAATAAAAAAATCGTTTAACGTAATAAGTCATCAATATCATCTTTGTTGTAAATGGATCATATTAGTTGCAATCTATTATAATAATTAACTAAAAATACTGGCCATCTTGTAACGCAATATTTCTTATTTGGCTGACTAAAAGTATTGTTTTATAAGGGTTAAATTCATTTGTTACAGATAATTGAATGCTCAAATTTAGCCTGCCTGCCAACTCTGACAGCTACATATGATTTTTCCGATCGCTATTATACCTAAAAACAAAATTGCACTTAGGGGTGATCAAATTATGAATGTTCTATCAGGATTTTCTAGCCAACTAACATCTGATGTAAAAGCTGAGTTATTTAAGTATCGATATAATGTGTTCATTGAAACTTTAGGGTGGGAGCTTGATACACCTAAAGATATGGAAGTTGATAAATTTGATCACGATGAAACACTCTATGTTGTTGCGAAAAGTAATGAGGGTGATGTAGTAGGTTGTGCACGTTTATTGCCAACAACAGAACCCTATCTCTTAGAAGAGGTGTTTCCTGAATTGTTGAACGGACAAGCGGCGCCTAAATCACCTGATGTATGGGAAATTTCACGATTTACCAATTTGGTGTCGTCTCAAAATGAAACGGGTATGACTGTTGGGAATGGGGGGCAAATATCTGAAATGTCATTTACTGAGTTATTGCAAGCAGCAATACAATGCGCTAAAAAACAAGGTGCTAAACGCTTAATTAGCGTATCCCCTATAGGCATTGAACGACTCTTAAGAAAAGCAGGTATTAATGGTAACCGGATTGGACCACCGAAAGTAGTCAACGGCCACGCTATTATTGCCTGCTGGATTGATATTGATTAATGCTTATGTGTTATACAATATAGATTAATAATAAAAGAGCTCTATTTCTATTTGACTAATTATTATAATAGTATATGCGCTGAAAGATAGAATATATTCCGCTATATATTTATAATAAGGTTTATTGTTTAATCCAAGTGATTCTAGTCTGCGTATATTTTTAGCTTATAGGCTATTAATGAAAGAGGTTAGTTTCAATATTTTTTAGTTGGTACAATAGTTGATAACAATAAAAGATGAAGTCTAATAAATAGCTAATGTAGCATCTGTTTAATGTCACTTCTTTCCAAGTAATGCACTATTATTGCAACATATAATATGTAAGTTAGCCTTTATTTTACTCAATAAAAGACATGCATTTTAATAGTTAGTTACTTTTATGCGTGCAAAAGACATTAAATAGTTATTGATAATAAGCTGCAAAGTAATTGATACCTTGCAACCTATTAATAGACTAAAAATGATTATTATGGTGTTGTTCTTAAACTATCAATATACTCACTAATGATATCAATAGCTTCCCGGTCGATAACATTAGTGCCAACGATAGGCATTTTCGACTTAACGGTTAATGAAAACCCTGCGTTATGATGCCACCCTGGCACTACAAACGTGTATTGTTCTTGCTCTTCTGTCATTCTATATAATAAAGCACTGGTTGTTGAGTAGCCTGGATCAATAACCAGTAAAGGTGAGCCCGGAGGCTGTAGATAATCAGCAATTGGCTTTGCTATCGCTGTTTTATAAGTACCATTTTGTTGAATATACTCTGCATTTGCATCGTGATAAAAATCTAATGTTGTTACTGTTTCTGAAATACCTGAATCATTGTGGCAGTGCCCGCAATTTGCATGCAGATACCCAAAAACGGAACGTTGCAATGGTGCATTTATCGATTCCGGTATTCTTGGCATTTTATTTTTGGGTATTCTTGTCGTTGTTTTACGTAAACGTTGTAACGTTGCCAAGGAAATCATTGCTGGTTTTAAAGGTTCTCCGTGTATGGCATTAGGGTCTCGATCATTAGAGAGTTGTAGCGCAGAAAACCCTAAGGCAGGTTCTCTTTGAGGGCCTTCTTTTATGCCTGCTTTACTATGACAAAGTAAGCAATCCCGTTGGCTTGGTATATCATAAAACTTACCGTTGCCTAATGGATAGTGATCTTTTATGCCTTCATCGGGGGCTAAAAAAGCATCATTTTGTTCATCGTTCCATACATAAGTCTCCATTTTCCAATTGTTTATATCGACCTTTTCTAAAAAGCGTGTCTCTATTTTTCGATTGACACCGTCTTCATCCAAAGAAAATTCCTTCCATAATTTTGTTCCCACTGGAAATACCCAACGATCTTTATTGTCAGTATTAATTAAACCGTTTTTAGGCAAATAAACCCAGCGTCTCTTCTTTGCACCATCAGTCCATAATGGATACTGTGGTGAATAGAGGCCAAAAAGATATTGATTTCGTAATTTACTACGATGATTTTCATTATTAGTGTTGATTGATAGTGAACTATTGTATCTTTCTGTATCGTAAAACCCTGTTTCTTTAAGTGATTGATAGGCAGCTGTTGGTCCAGCTGATAGACTGGCCATTAATAAAAAGTATGTTGCTTTATTCATATTGCATACACCTTCCCGGTTATTTTCAAATAAGTTTCAACGCTATTTAATGGTTGACGCTAGTCATTAGCATGAAAAATTAATATAAGTGCATGATAAATATTCAATTTATAAATCATGCCTTTAAATTTATATCCACACCGAAATATATAGTATGTAAATTGACTGCGGTTAACATGCTGTTATTTTTAACAGTGAAATGGTAATGCACTTAATTATTAGCGTATTAAATTTGGCGCATTAAATTTTATTATCAAGGCTCCTGTTATATTTAACAGCTGGCTGCTTGTAAGTTGAAAGCTTACTCTATTGCTGAACATTAATTAATGTTAATCATTTTTATTAATGATTTTTGTAAATAATTCAATAAACAAAACTATTTATTAATAGTAAAAATTATAAGGCGTTAAATATTCAATATATTTAACGTTAGGTATATCAAATAAGTAGTGCTGCTACAGATTAATTTTTATTGGTTTTGTAAATTAATCAGTGATTTAAAATAACTTGGGAGTAAACGTAAAATGCCCGGAATTTCGCCGATACAACCCTATTCGATACCAATGAACCTTTCGCCAAATGTTGCCAGCTGGGAGATAGATCCCCAACGTGCTGTATTATTAATTCATGATATGCAACATTATTTTATTCGCCCGTTTTCAGAAGATAATACCCCGGCATCTGCATTGGTGACTAATTCTACTCGCCTGCGTCATGCCTGTGTTTTAGCTGATTTGCAAATTGCTTATACTGCACAGCCTGGAAATATGACAGTGCAACAACGAGGGCTGTTAAATGATTTTTGGGGGCCAGGAATGGAGGCAAGCCTGCAAGATAGAGAAGTGATCAACACTCTTACCCCAGATGCTGATGATTGGTTGCTAACCAAATGGCGCTATAGCGCTTTTGTTAAAACAAACTTGTTACAACGCATGCGCTCCGCAGGTCGAGATCAACTTATTATATGTGGTGTCTATGCTCATGTGGGTATTCTTGCAACGGCAATAGAAGCATTTTCCTACGATATACAACCCTTTGTTATTTCTGATGCTACGGCCGATTTCACATCAGAAGATCATTCGATGGCGTTAGATTACGTTGCCAAGAACTGTGCAATGGTTATCACTTCTGATGAGGCAATCGATCAAATAGAGGGGGTAGTATGAATACATTCACTCAATCTAACCGCGCATTAGATTTTTTATTTGCAGATAAACGCCAGCCGTTTGCATTACTGTATAGACCTGACACATTAGGTAATAATCACGTTGACGTGTTGCGTGGAGACGTATCCTTTGTTGATGCTTTAACCGATATAACATTAAATCCCCTCGATGGAAATAAATTACACGATAAGTTAGTGATATTGCCCTACAAACAGTTATCTGAGCGTGGCTTCGATGCTACAGATGATGGCGCACCACTCGTTTCTATGTCTATTACCGAGCAATCAATTTGTAGCATTGCAGAGGTAATGGAAGCAATTAAAGATCAAAAAATAGATCTAAGTAATGAAAAATTTTCTATGGATGATGATGAATATGCTGCAATGGTTAGCGATGTTCTAAAAAATGAAATAGGCCAAGGAAAAGGGGCTAGCTTCGTTCTTCAGCGATCTTTTACTGCTGAAATAAAGGGTGATTCAGTTGAAAGTGCATTAAATATCTTTAAAAAACTAATAACTAAGCAAGCTGGTTCTTATTGGGTTTTTGTTATTAATACCGGTGAGAGAGTATTAGTTGGTGCAACGCCTGAAAGACATATAACACTCGATAGTGGGGTTGCTGTTATGAACCCCATCAGCGGTACTTATCGCTATCCTGCAACTGGGCCTAAATTAGCTGAAATCACACAGTTTTTAGCCGATAAAAAAGAAGCTGATGAACTTTATATGGTTGTAGATGAAGAATTGAAAATGATGACCCGCGTCTGTGACTCTAATGTTGTAGTAAAGGGCCCCATGCTAAAAGAGATGGCTCATTTAGCGCATACGGAATATTTTATTGAAGGCAAGTCATCAATGGATCCGTTATCCATTCTTAAAGAAACTATGTTTGCACCATCGGTAACAGGTAGTCCACAAGAAAGTGCCGCCAGAGTAATAAATCAATATGAACCTGATGGCCGGGGTTATTATAGTGGTGTTGTTGCTTTAATTGGTCAAGATGAAGGTAAACGAACACTTGATTCCAGTATTTTAATTCGCACCGCCGATATTAATAATCGTGGTCATTTGCGTCTAGCGGTAGGTGCGACGCTGGTTCGTGGATCTGATCCGTTATTAGAGGCCGAAGAAACTAAAGCTAAAGCGTCCGGTTTATTAGTGGCATTAGGTATTAATACGGTTAAAGATTTTAGCCGTCACCCCGAAGTACTTCGCCTGCTCGCTGCTCGCAATCACTCCATTGCTGATTTTTGGTTGAACAATCGCCAAAGTGAATTTTCTTTAGGTGGCCCATTGGCGGGTAAAAAAATATTAATTATTGATGAAGAGGATACCTTTTCGTCAATGATTAAACATCAATTACACTCGCTACACTGCGATGTCGTGGTGCGTCGATTTGATGAAGACTATTCTTTTGATGATGGCTATGACCTTGTTGTAATGGGCCCCGGGCCTGGAGACCCGAATGATCTAGGCAATGCCAAAATAGTACGTCTATATTCTGCAATAAGTAATCTTCTGGAAAGACAGCAACCCTTCTTAGCCGTCTGCTTAAGCCATCAAGTACTCTCTGCCACGCTAGGGTTAACAATTACTCGCCGTAGTGACCCCAATCAGGGCGTTCAAAAAGACATTGATTTATTTGGTCATCCAGAATGTGTCGGTTTTTACAATACATTTTCTGCACGTTGTGTTTATTCACATATTTCTATTCCTGGACGATTAGATACCGCTGAAGTTTCTTTTGATCCAGATGAAGGTGAAGTTCACGCTCTTAGAGGCAATGGATTTTATGGCATTCAATTTCATCCAGAATCCATATTAACTATTGATGGGGTGCGTATTTTTGAAGAGATACTGACTAGATTATCTGACGAAAATGACAAAAAACAACCGCTTTTAAATGCTGAAAAAGTAGCATAAATAAAATTGAGGAGAAAACATAGCGATGAAAATTGTAATTGTTGGTGGTGGTATTGGTGGCTTAGCCGCTGCATTATCGTGTGCTAATGCAGGGCATGAAGTTATAGTATTAGAGCGTCAAGAAAAATTTACAGAAATTGGTGCAGGTATTCAGTTAGCGCCTAATGCTTTTCATGCGATGGATTATCTCGGTGTTGGTGATCGTGTCCGTGAACTAGCTGTGCCAGTTAATGAACTACGTTTAATGAATGGCATTAGTGGTGGGAAAATCACAAGCCTTCCTCTTGGTGAGGACTATAAAAATACATTTGGAAATCCGTATATGGTTGTTCATCGAACGGACTTATATTACCCACTACTCGATGCATGCAAGCGTAACACCGCTATTGATTTGCGAACATCCTACTCTATTACAGGTTATTCACAAACGAGTACAAAGGCAGCAGTCAATGTGGCAGATGGCTCTTCTATTCAAGCTGATATTATATTAGGTGCTGATGGCATACGTTCATCAATTAGACAGCAATTGGTTGGTGACGGTGATCCGAAGGTTTCTGGTCACACCATTTATCGCTCTGTTATCCCAATGGAAAACGTACCGGAAGAGCTTCGTTGGAATGCGGTTACTTTATGGGCGGGTGAAAAATGGCATTTTGTTCACTACCCTATTGCCAGTGGAAAATATATGAATCTTGCGGCAACTATCGATGACCAAGCTGTTGTGCCGGTCACCGGGAAAGATGCAAGCACAGAAAAAGTTATTAATGCATTTATTAATCTCGATGAAGAGGCAAAACGGTTATTGCATTTAGGTAAGGATTGGAAAGAGTGGGTTCTTTGCGATAGAGACCCTGTTAGCAACTGGACCGATAAGCGTGTAACACTACTCGGTGATGCGGCTCATCCTATGTTGCAGTACGCAGCTCAGGGGGCATGCATGGCTCTAGAGGATGCCGTAGTGTTAGGTGAATTATTAAAAGGGGCTGTAACTGAAAATGTTCCAGATTATTTAATCGACTACAATACTTTGCGCGGTGAGCGCACAGCGCGTGTTGTTGAAGCCGCACGTTACATGGGCCGACATGTATACCATGCTACCGGCGAGGCTGCAAAAAATCGCAATGCTCAATTAGCATCAATGACACCAAATGATATACACAGTGTATTACAGTGGTTACACGGTATGCGCCCCAATTTCTTTGGGCAAGAATTGAATTCTATTTCAATAACAGAAAATCAAGTGGCATAGTAATTTTGCTGAATCTAACTACTACTTAAAGGTGATAAACATTATGTGCGGAATAACTGGATGGATGAGTTTTGAACGAAATTTAGATGACCAAAGTGTTATCGCTCAGGCAATGACAGATACACTGACAAACCGTGGCCCTGATGCAGGTGGTATATGGTTGGATAAAAATATATTTCTAGGGCATAGACGTTTGTCTGTTATTGATATACAAGGCGGTATTCAGCCAATGGAAGCTAGTGACGATCATGGTCTGAAAGCGGTGATGTCATATAATGGTGAGGTCTATAACTATCGTGAATTAAGACAAGAACTTATTGAGGCTGGCCATCAATTTAAAACACAAAGTGATACTGAGGTAGTATTGGCGTCTTACCTGGAGTGGGGGGATGATTTTGCGGCACACCTAAACGGTATTTTTGCTGTTGCCATATGGGACATTAAACGTGAAGAATTAATTCTTGCACGTGATCATATGGGGGTTAAACCACTTTACTACTACCCTTTGAATGGTGAAATTTTATTTGGTTCTGAGCCTAAAGCTATTTTTGCTCACCCTGATGTTAATGCTGTTATTGATGATGAAGGCTTACGTGAAATATTTAGTATTGTTAAGACTCCAGGTCATGGTATTTTCAAAGGGATGTTTGAATTAAAACCTGGTTCTATAATGAAAATAAATCGAGATGGCCACTCACAACGGCAGTACTGGCAGCTGAATGCTCGAGAACATACCGATACCCTTGAAGAAACTATTGAGCATGTTCGGGAGTTAATGACCGATATTGTTGAACGACAAGTTGTTTCTGATGTACCTCTGGGCACCTTACTTTCTGGCGGATTAGACTCTAGTGCCTTAACCGTACTCGCGGCTAATGCAATGAAAAAACAAGGTAATAACGAACCGCTTAAAGCATTTTCTATAGATTTTGTAGGTTATGAAGATCAGTTCTCGTCTAATGTTCAGTGGGAAGATCCCGATACACCTTTTGCAATAGAAGTCGCTAAACATGTTGGTGCGCATCATATTAATGTCATGCTTGATAACGATGACATCATGAATAATGACACTCGAATGGCAACATTAAAAGCACAAGATTTACCTATTTCTACAGGTGATATGGAATATTCGTTATATCTATTGTGTGCTGCTGTACGCGATAGAGTCACTGTTGCGATATCGGGTGAATCATCAGATGAGCTTTTCGGCGGCTACACTTGGTTTCACGATACTGATGCGGTTGACCTTAACTCTTTTCCATGGCACCACCCCTTTGAAAAAGCAGGTGGTATTGGTGCATTGAAAAAACTAGGGCTATGGGAATCATTAGGTTTAGGTGAGTATATAGAAAAGCGCTATAACGAAGCTATTGCAGAAATGCCTAAACTTGAAGGTGAGTCTGAAATTGAAGCAAGAATGCGACAAATTACATATCTAAATGTAACTCGCTGGGAAAACTTTTTACTGGATAGATCAGATCGTATTAGTGGTGCTGTTGGTTTAGAAATACGTGTGCCTTTCTGTGATTATCGATTAGTAGATTATGTATTTAATACACCATGGGCAATTAGAAACTTTGATGGTCGTGAAAAAAGCTTATTAAGAGCTGCTATGCGCGGGTTAGTACCTGATAGTGTTTTAGACCGTAAAAAAAGCCCATACCCATCTACTCAGGATGACGGTTATGAAACAGCTCTGCGAAAGCGAGTTGAATCTATCATCGAACCCGGAGCACCAATACTACAGTTAATGTCTGAAAGTGATATACAGAAAATGCTTGAAGTTCCTCAAGGGTCATACGCTGTAGGCGGCCCATGGAGTGCACGTTCTGTTCTTGAACGATTAGTAGAGTTTAATACATGGGCTATCGAATATGATGTCACTATCGAATTAGATAAGCCCGCACTGCTAAAAGCTAGTTAAGTTTTTTATAAAATAAAGAAGTGCTATTCGTTGGTATTAATAAATATTAACGAATAGCTAACAGTGTAAGTAATATCAGATAGTGTTTTTGTTGATAATTTTAAATGAAATTGTTTTTTTAAAATTTATGAAGGTATTTGCTGATCACAATGCTGATATTAGCATTGTTAAACTATGAGTAAATCGCTGTCGCTGAAGCTATAGAGTGTAAATGGCAAGGCATCATTGTTGGCTGTTATTTACTATAGGAGAATATAATGGACAACGTAACATATCCAGTAACAGGAGCCTGTCAGTGTGGAGAGGTTACCTACCGGCTGCTAGAGCCTCCATTAAAAATAGTGGCTTGTCATTGTACAGAATGCCAAAAACTGTCTACCAGTGCTTTTAGTATAACGGCAATAGTTAACGAAAATACAATAGAGTTTTTTGGAAAACTAAGTGAATGGCGTCGAATTGCAGGTAATGGCAACACTGTTGCCGCTAAATTTTGTCCTACATGCAGCAATCGTATTTATCATTACAACCCTGATGCACCAGAACAACTAAAACTTAAACCTTGTAATTTATCTAATACCGCAGCAGTACATCCAACGGTACACATTTGGGTGAGCGAAAAGCAATCTTGGTTTGATATTCCAAAAAATGCTACCGTTTTTGAAACTCAACCCTAGGTTTAAGCGCAATAATAATTGTTATGCTTAAAAAAATCATGGTTAAATCATAGCTATTTTAATAGCAGGAGTATAGACAAAATGTTAACGACTAATGTTGATAACTTAAACATTGTATGCCAGGAAGTATTAATAACACCTGCCCAATTACAACAAGAGTTTCCTGTGAGCGATAAAGCTAAAAAAACCGTTGCTGATGGCAGAGCTAGTGTAAGAAATATTCTTGACCGAAAGGATAACCGCTTAATTGTTGTCGTTGGCCCTTGTTCTATTCACGACCCTGATGCGGCACTTGAATATGCTAAGCGATTAAAAATATTAGCTGATAAAGTAAAGGATTCATTATTACTTGTCATGCGAGTTTATTTTGAAAAACCAAGAACTACCGTGGGTTGGAAGGGCCTTATTAATGACCCTTATTTAGATGATACATTTAAAATTCAAGAAGGATTAAAAATTGGCCGCCAGTTGTTGCTCGATATTGCCGAGATCGGCTTGCCAACGGCAACTGAAGCTCTTGATCCTATTTCACCACAGTACTTACAAGACTTGATTTCCTGGTCGGCAATTGGCGCTCGAACAACTGAATCGCAAACACACCGTGAAATGGCTAGTGGCTTATCTTCGGCGGTTGGATTTAAAAATGGCACGGATGGCGGTTTGACCGTTGCAACTAATGCACTTAAATCAGTATCTAATCCTCATCGATTTTTAGGGATTAACAAAGAAGGCGCTGTGTCTATTATTCATACCAAGGGTAATCCCTATGGCCATATTGTACTGCGTGGGGGGGATAATGAGCCTAATTACAATTCTGTCAGCATTGCAATGTGTGAGAAAGTACTCGAAAAAAATAATATCCAATCTAATATTATGGTGGATTGTAGCCATGCTAACTCTAATAAAGACCATAACTTACAGCCTTTAGTAATGGATAATATCGTTAATCAGATTGTTGAGGGTAATCACTCGATTATTGGTGTCATGATTGAAAGCAATCTTGCTTCTGGCAATCAAAAAATGTCAGAGGTGATGGATTATGGTGTATCAATAACCGATGCATGTATTGATTGGGAAACAACAGAATCAGTTATTTATAGTGCAGAGGATAAATTACATAATGTACTAAACAAGCGTAACTAGACAACTTATTACTTAGCTCCGCAAAGGTCTATAGTGAACCTTTTGCGGAGCTGTTTTTACATTCAAATTAAACTTAATGTAATGGCTTTTATCGTCGCGGATATTTTATTATGCGAATCGAGCTTTGTCATTACATTGTTTAAATGAAAGTTCACAGTTCTTTCGGCAATACCTAAAATAATAGAAATTTCATAGGATGTTTTCCCATCGGCAGTCCAGCGTAGTACTTCAGCCTCTCGGGCCGTTAATGTTATATCAGACATTTGGGTTTGAGGAGTCACAATATGCTTTTCAAGTGCGCTATTAAGCGTTTGTGTAAACCATAACAAACTTGACATATTCTCATTGATTTCAGCATTAGATATCGGGTCTGACGAGCGTACCAATGTCAGCATTGATAGCCCTGTAGTGCTACGTGTTGCTTGTGACCAGCCATATTCAATGCCAAAGGACTTAGCGCCTTCTCGGAGCTTTACTGAATCCACAAAGTTTTTATCTGACCATATCAATGGTGCTGTTGTTTTTAATGCATGGAGAATAGTTGGATCTTTATCAAAAAACCTGTTTTCTGTGTACATCTTCTGCCAGGCATCGGGGTAATTGTTTTTAAGGTCTAACTTGGGGTCTGCAAATGGAGTATGTGCACGGTGCCCATAAGAAAAATATTCAAATCCTATTGTTTTTGTGTATTTCTCGGCAATTTCAAGTAATTCATCAATAGTTGAAGTCGATTGAATTGCTTCAATTAACTGGTAGTCTGTCATCTATTGGCACCTGTCAACTGTTAGTTTTAGCAGTGTGAATCACACGGCCTGTTCCCTATACTGTTAAAGCTAACCTATTATGCTTGAGGAATCGTTCGGCACAAAAATCTTTATTAGTGGCGGCAATATCATCTTATACAATAGAGAAGCCAGTTACATTTAATAAAGAATTTGTCACCAATTAAAACATTTAGGCATTAGCTGTAAATTTTAACACTTTAAATGTCAACATTTTTTCACTAAACTACTCATTCTAACTGATTTATTAGGTTTTTGTGTTTAGATGATATGCTCGCTATAGCTTAACAATATCTACTCGTTAGCAATAGAAAATATTAAATTAATTATTCGTATCATCGGCCAAAAAATGGCACCTATTGGCACGCAGTAACTGTTAGTTTTAACACTTCAAATATGAATTTATATTCACTAAACTATTAATCCTAACTTATTATTTAAGGCAATGCCAGTGGAACCAAAATACTCCAGTAATCTTAAAGTAAATCCGACGTTAGTCATTTCTGAGGATGGGCTAATTCGCTTAACGTATGAGGAATTTAAAGCCATTCCACTTGTTCATTTATACTCTGAATTAAACGTAGATATTACAACTGCGAACAGTGTCACAGATGGGCAAACATTATTGTGTGGATTAACTGAATGGGTCAGTAATAATGCGGCGCCTGTTTTATCTATTGGCTGGGGTTGGAAATTTGACCCGTTAAATGATTCATCAGATTATGAAATAGATGGCCAACCATTTTCCAATATCATGTTCGTCGATGAAAGTTGCGATCAAGGTAAAGAGGTAACGTTGAATATATTAACAACCTATATTAATCAAATGGACTGGTCTGAGTCAGTAAAGCAATATTTAAACGAAAAGTACTCATAAACAATATTGCCGATATATGATAAGCCAATGTATTCGTTCAATATATACCCTTCTATGAATGCTTGTTGACATATTAATAATATCTTGGGTGTCAACAGACCGCTGTAAACCAAGCTTTTTCAACCATAAGCAGTGTAGGTAGATAATATCTATGATTTCAGCTACTAGGTGACTGTAGGGCTGGCAAATATAGGGTTGGCATCAATTTCATTTGTGTTGATTAAGCTATTGTCTCTTCTCTCTTTCTATTAAACATCCCCTGTTAGGTTTAGCAGCTAGCTAGACTATGCATTATTGTTTACTCTTCAATCATCAAGTCAGCATCACCGTCGGTGAGTTATTTAGTCTAAAGATTCAAAACACAGTGCCGGGTATTATGTAGTTACTGTGTCTTTATAGATAGCGGAGTTATTGTCAATAATGAAACCTAAAATATCTCTTGAACATTGGCAGGCATTAATTTCAGTCGTTGAAAAAGGTAGCTATGCACGTGCATCAGCTCAGTTAAATAAATCGCAATCTACGATTAGTTATGCCGTTAATAAAATAGAAGAACTATTAAACGTAAAGATCTTTAAGCTAGTTGGGCGTCGGGCTGAATTGACACCAGCAGGCCGGGCAATCTTTCGTCAGTGTCAGTTTTTAGTCAGCCAGGCGGCTGAATTAGAAGAGCGGGCTACATCGTTAGCCTCAGGATGGGAATCACAACTTAGCTTGGCAGTAGAGATGATATTTCCGCCAAAGCTGTTACTGCAATGTTTAGAGTCTTTCGGATTAAAGCCACCTGAACCTCGTATTGAACTCTATGAATCCGTACTTGGTGGAACAGAAGAGTTATTGCAAAAACATCTGGTTGACTTAGCCGTTTGTTCACAAATACCAACAGGATTTATAGGAGATTATCTTATGCATATTACCCTTATCTTAGTCGCATCACCCGATCATCCCTTGCACCAACTTGAACGTGAACTAACGTTGAATGATTTACGCAAACATCGTCAGCTAGTCGTTAGAGATAGTGGGTCACACCGAGTGACTAAAGCGGCATTAGAAATTTCTGAATCTCGCTGGACTGTAAGTCATCGGGCCACATCGGTTTGTGCTGCCTGTATGGGATTAGGGTTTTCATGGTTTCCTAAAGATTCGATAGAAGATGAACTTGAGACCGGCAGACTGAAACCTCTACCATTACAACAAGGTGCTGAGCGTTTAGTGGCATTGTATCTGGCTTTTTCAGATCCTGAATCGGCAGGGCCCGGAGCACGTAAATTGGCAAAAATCATCCAAGAAGCAGCCTCTAATGTTGATAAAGCGGCCTAATAGATCGAATTGTAGACTGTGAATGTCTTGCAAATACTATAACCATCGATTGGCACAATCAATAGCCATTGAATTACGTAGTTTATATTGGTTTTATTATGACAGATTTACGCTTAACAATATTAATATGCTTACTTCTTATATCTCCATATAAAGTATATGCGCAAGTTAGTTTGCCACCGATTAATTTGGGAGCTACAAGCTTTCTTGATGGCATGGGCGGGCCCGGCACATTACTAGAAGAGACCTTAAATTACTATTCAGCTAACGATGTAATGGATGCTCAAGGCAATAAGATATTTTCCGGGAGTGATATAGATACTATTACAGCAACAACATTGATTGCACATCTTACGCCTCATAAGGTTTGGGGCGGATTTTATGGTTTTGAAGTACTAATACCTGTTGTTGATTTAGATATTGAGGTTGTAGAGCGCAATAAAAAATCGGGCACGGGCGATCTTATTTTTAGCCCGTTTATTCTTCAGTGGGTCGGCCATAAAATTGGAGGCATGCCCTATAATCACCGTTTAAATCTTTCATTTAGCCTGCCGACAGGTTCATATAGCTCAGACAATCCGCTCAATATTGGCAGTAACGCCTTCAGTTTTAATCCTTATTATGCATTTACAATACAGCCAACATCAAGGGTTGAAACAAGTGTAAGGCTATATTATTTATGGAATGAAAAAAATCGATCGCCAAATACTCCAGATAATATTAAAAATACACAAGCCGGAGACGCCTTTCATATGAATTATGCGGTTTCTTATAAGCTCAGCAAAAGCTTTCGCCTTGGTTTGGCAGGGTACTATTTAAAACAGCTGAGTAACCATAAAATTAACGATCAAGCAGTAGCAGATTCTAAAGAAACCGTTTTTGCTATCGGGCCAGGATTTAATTATAACAATAATAACTTTAGGGTTGTTTTTAATACTTATTTTGAATCTAACGTAGAAAACAGAGCAGAGGGTACTCGTTTTATTTTAAAGGCGTCAAAAGTTTTTTGATTAAAATATTAACAAGTGCAAAAAATATTATTTAAGTAAAAGGAAATGACAATGAAAAAAATACTACAACTCAATTGTAGCATATTAGGTGATTACTCCGTCAGCAAACGCTTAAGTGACTACACTATTAAAATGCTAAAACATGGCGAAGATTTTAGTGTCAATACAATTGATGTTACTAGCCTGCCACATTTGAATGCAGATGGATTGACGGCATTTTCTTCCCCTGATGATGCACAAGCAACAGAATTTCAACATTTACTTGATTTGTCTAATCAAATGATTAATGAATTAAAAAATGCCGATATTGTTGTTATAGGCGTGCCTATGTATAACTTTCATATTCCATCACAATTAAAAAGCTTTTTTGATTTTGTTATGCGCAAAGATATCACCTTTAAATATACAGAAAAAGGGCCTGTTGGTTTATTAGATGATAAAAAAGTATATCTACTTACGGCTTCTGGTGGTGTGTATCTTGCTACCGGTGATGATCTTATTACCGGTTATTTGAAAAAAGCGTTGCAATTTATAGGGATTACAGATACACACTTCTTTTATGCAGAAGGGCTTGATTTAGATCAGGGTGAAAATAAAGAAGAAATTATAACGAATACGCAACAACAAATTAAAGAGCATTTCATAAAGTAATATGCCTTTGTGTCAATAAGTGTTGCTGGCATGATACGCCTTAGATTGTTGTAGCCTAGGGCGTATTGTATACAAGCCTTACCGTACTCTACTGTAAGTGTTGCCCATAAAACGCAACAATGCTCTGGATTGTGGATAACGAGGGTTTGATACATCATCGGCATGTAACACCTCTTTATCAAAGATAAAGGCCATAATAGCAACGACGGGATCATTAGGGTAACGTTTTAAATAATCCCAGTATACCTGTATACGAGACTTTAGGTCTTGATCATTAATAACAGGTGGTGAAAGCGCTACAGTTACCGTCGACGGCGGTACGAGTACCCATTTGGGTGATAGTGGCGCAGAAAAATACTGGCTATAAATTCGATGAATCTCGGCACTATGGTCGACATTCTGATCGCTTTTCCAGCTGTAATCATCAATGCCTATCCAGTCTGGCATACTTCTAATGCCCGCACAGTTAGTATGTGGAATTTGATGATTGATTTCATGAATAATACTACCTTGTTGTCCGGATCTATTTTCAACGCTGTTTCTTGCCAGGATTGTATATATTTTAATATCCTTTAAATTGTAGTGTTCAAAGGCTTGTCGCAATGTGCACACATAGGCTGCATATTGATAAGGAACATAATTGCCTCGAAAATCTTGCAAGGCATCTTGTAGTCGGGGTTCATCGATAAAGTATAATGCTAATGGTCTGTTGATAGCTGTAGTCGATATTTTTTTTGCTATGTTCCAAATATTTTCCCATGAGCTTTTTATCGCTCCGCGAGCACGATTACATTCACTACTGTTGGTTGCATCGGGACATATATCTAGCCGCCCATAAGGTACTTTGCCGCCATAGGTTTTTTGGCCCGCAGACACGTTGAGCACACAACGTCTATATTTACAAGCATCAGTATTGAGATTTTCAATATTATGAACAACATTCATATTTGTTGTATGAATATTGGATATGTGTCGATAGTTATCCATGATGTCAACCGTAGGGTAAAAATCTAACCAGTCATAGCCAAAGTATTTAACATTTGGATTGGTTGCAAATGCTGGCAAGGATGTTAATAAAAAAACACTATATAATATGAGGTATATTGATGCTTTTCTTTCTGAAAAGATGTGGTTCATTAAATGTTCCTTACTTAATATGATGATAATTATCGAAGAAAATTTTCTAAGTGGTAATTTTTTAATAAAAGCTTAAATATTGATGATAGAGTTATTATCGCGGTGAGATAAGGTGTATTAAAATATTTATCGATTTGTTTGAATAAATAGAATATAAAAGTTATATCGTAGTCATCATAACGAGGCCATGCTTGCTAAGTATTTTAATTTAAAAAAGATTGTTTTTATAAAACAATCAATAGCACTTTCACGGAGGTAAGCATGCAGGGAAATGTGTTGCACTACAGATACTCTATAATCCGTATTTGGCATAGCGGTTTTATATAGCATATATAATGTGTTGATCAAACACCCCATATTAATTAAAATACTATTCAGACAATAGGTGGCAGTAGACGGTATATAGCTGTTGTATTGCTCTCGTTAAATGCTCTTGTGATACCTAATACAATTCAATACCTATCAAGCTGCGTAATCGCCGCCCGCTTTGCCACTATATCACCCAACTCAGGTACAACACGCAATTGCTCTCGACCATGCGGGCGTGACCAATCGTGATCCGGGCCCGCCGGGATAATACCACTGGGGTTAATCGTACGGTGACTTACATAATAGTGCTGCTTGATCTGCTCAAGATCGATGGTCTTTGCTATACCCGGTAACTGATACAGCTCGCGCAAATAACCACTCAAGGCCGGGTAGCTCGACAGCGCTCGACGATTACACTTAAAGTGACCAAAATACACCGCATCAAAACGCACCAACGTAGTAAATAAACGCCAGTCGGCTTCGGTTAAACGATCACCCGCTAAATAACGTTGCTTCGATAAACGCGCCTCTACCCAATCTAATGCCGTAAATAAGGTCTCAACCGCCTCGTTATACACCGCCTGATTTGTCGCAAAACCCGCCTGGTACACACCGCGATTAATCGCACTGAATATACGCGTATTTAACGCATCGATCGTGCCTCGTAAGGGCTCTGGGTAATAGTCATCTTCGCACTGGGTTAAATGGTTAAACGCACTGTTAAACATGCGAATAATATCCGCTGATTCATTGCTCACTATGGTTTGTGTGTGTTTATCCCACAGCACCGGCACGGTGACACGCCCTTCATACTTCGGGTAGGCTTTTAAATACAACTCGTATAAAAAATTGGCCTGATACAATGGCTCTGGGCCATTCATTTGCCAGCCATTATCCAGCAGTAATGGGTCAACGATTGTCACCGAAATATAATCGTCTAGTTGCATCAGTGTCCGAAAAATCAAGGTGCGATGGGCCCAGGGGCACGCCAGCGAGACATATAAGTGGTAGCGGCCTTTTTCGGCTTTAAAGCCATTCTCGCCATGGGGGCCGGCATCGCCGTTGACGGTAATCCAGTTTCTAAAGAGGCTGCCTTGGTCGCGGTACTGTGTGCCTTCGCTCGGGCTTGCGACCCATTGACCGTTTAATAATAATCCCATTGTCTTCACCTATTACTTGTTGGCTGTTGCTGTT
>Ga0193960_1000380_pt1 | contig 18548 bp, 14 predicted proteins | sample FB_3_MG_FD_140338 | JGI IMG/M metagenome (GOLD analysis project Ga0193960, IMG submission 140338) | Microbial mat bacterial communities from the Broadkill River, Lewes, Delaware, United States - FB_3_MG | ecosystem: Environmental > Aquatic > Freshwater > River > Microbial mats | place: USA... | reverse complement strand
TCATCTGGGCATGTTCAACCTCTTTACCAGTTTCAGCTCCATCTTCACAATCACAAGTGATATCAAAAACTGGTCCTAGTTTCTTTTGCATCTCAAAACCTTTTAAGATTAACTTTTCGCTTCCTGCAAAGTGTTCACAAGTTGGGATAATTGGTAAACTTTTTCCTGATTCAAATAGTGCTTCGTTTGGGTGTGTCATAATATTTCCTTTTTTATTTAATTAATTTTTTATTTTTTATTACTGTTTTTTTGGGATTACAACTGTGTAATCTAAATCTAAAACTACATTTGGTAAATACTTACCATCTTCACCTTTTGGTGACTCAACTTCATTTGGTGTCATATTTTTTAAAGCAATTGTTCGTAACCGTAACAATGCAATATCATCTCTATTACACTCGATTTTTTCTACAACCTCACTGTATGCATAAATAGTATCACCTGCATAAGTAGGATTTGAGTGTGCACCACTGTTAATAGAGTATATCCATTGGGCATTTTGTAAGCCGTTGAAACTAATACTTCTAGCGATTGAGATAACATGACCTCCATACATAAGTCTTTGTTTCATAGGGGTACTTTGCATCATATGATCATTGAAATGTACTTTCGCATTATTTTGATACAACTTAGTTGCTAAAGTATGATCACTATTATCAATAGTAATCCCTTCGATATGATTTAGTCTTTCCCCTACTTCATAATCTTCCCAAAAATACTCTCCACCTGTTGCTAATGTATCAATTTTATTTGCTTTTGGTATAGATATATTTTCTTTGATTGGTGTTGTTTTCGCAAAAGTTGGTACATCATTTACCCCTGTCATTTCGCCTTTGTTTTTCTTATGAATCATAACCCATCTAATAAGTTTTAAGATTTCTAATCCATCTTGGTTATATCCAATTGAACGTACATATACAACACCACTCTTACCGTTAGAGTTTTCTTTTAATCCTATCACTTCAGTTACTAAGTTTACTGTATCACCTACATAAACTGGATTTGGAAAACTTACCTCTGCATATCCTAAGTTCGCAATAGCATTTAATGAGATATCTTGAACGGATTTACCAAATGTAAGATGAAACATCAATAAATCATCTAATGGTTTTTTCTCATATCCAAACTCTTGTGCTAAAAGATCACTAGAGTGTAAAGCAAATCTACTTCCAGTAAAAGCGATGTATAAAGATACATCACCATCACTTATTGTTCTTGGAAGTGGATGGATAATTTTTTGTCCGATTGTAAAATCTTCAAAAAAATTACCTTTGTTTATCTTATTACTAATTTTAGACATTTGTACTCCTTATTTGTTAAATAGATTTTGACCTAAAGACTTATATGTTTCATATAAAGTAATCATCTTTTTAGCCCAAACTATTCTACACTTATCAATTAACTTATCTTTATATAAAATAACTTCTTTTCCATCTTTTTGAGCTTCGTCATATTTAGATATCATCTCTTCATAATGTTGAACATCTTTTTGAGTTGGAGTAAAAATATCATTTACATACTCAGTTTGGATTGGATGAATTAATGCTTTTCCATCAAAACCTAAATTAAATGCATCTTTTGTCGAATCTTCACAAGCAAACTCATCATGCACATCATAATGTGGTCCATCAATAACAGTTTTACCATAAGCTTTTGCAGAAAGTGCTATTCGTGCTAAATAGTTAAACATCGCTTTTGAACCTTTTTTGATATCAATTTGAAGTCGATTTGCAAGATTATTTGATCCGACAACTACTACTTCAAGCTTCGAACTTGATGCACAAATATCTGGAGAATTTAAAATAGCTAGTGGTGTTTCAATCATAACCATCATAGTTAAGTTTGGGTTAACTTCTAGTAGTATTCTTTCTGCTTCGAGTACTTGTTCTTTAGTTTCTATTTGTGAAAATAAAATCCCATCAAGTTCAATTTCAGAAGCGAGTTTCATATCTTTTTCAAACTCTTCTGTCCCTAAAAAATTCACTCTTAATATTCTTTCAGAATCTCCAAATCGAGAACCTTCCTCTTTATATACATCTCTTATAATATCTCTTGCGATATCTTTTTGTTCATGTAAAATCGCTTCAAGATCAAATACTACAGTATCAGCTAAAACAGTTTTTGCTTTTTGTACAAATCGCTTATTGTAAGCAGGAACAAATAACATTGATCTTCTAGCTTTGTATTCTATAATCTCTTCCCCTGTTTCTTTAGCATGATATTGATCATGTAATTGTTTCACAAGTTGTTTTCTTAAAACTTTACCATTTTTAGTTCTTGGATAATCTTTCATCCCAAAAATTATTTTTGGTGCTTTATATTTTGCTAAATTATCTTGCGAAAATTTAAGTACTGTTTGCTCTTGTTCTTCAGTTAATGTTTCATGTCCTATAACTGCAATACCAACAATTACTTTATCTTTACCAATTTCTAAACCAAAAGCAACACAATCAGCAACTAATTCATTTGTTTTTACAACTCTTTCAATTTCATGTGGAGATACTCTAAATCCAAAAGTATTGATAATATCATCTTTTCTACCAACAAACCAAATATAACCATCTTCGTCTTTTTTAGCATAATCACCTGTAAAAAAATAACCATCATGTTTTGCTTTAGCTGTTTCATCATCAAGTTGCCAATACTCTAAAAATAATCCTGGATCATCTACACCTATACAAATCATACCCTCTTCACCAGTTTCTACTTCTTTTAAAGTATCTGGGTCTATAAGCTTAACAGTATGACCTGGTTGAACAAATCCAGCTGAACCTGGTCTAATTGGGTTATTTAAAGAATGTGAAATATAATAAGAACACTCACTCATACCAATAGCTTCAAAAATATCTTGCTTAAATCTATCTTGCCATAAGCCAATCATCTCATCAGATAAATGTTCTCCAGCACTCATACAGTATCTTAAACTTGGACAATCTTTTGCAGTGAAATCTGTTTTTTGAATAATTTGTCTATAAATAGTGGGAACACCTATAAAAATAGTACATTTATGTTTTTGTATTAAATCAATCCAAGTTCCTGCATCATTTGCACCTTCATAAGCAATAACTGTATGACCATTAAATAAAGGGTCCATTAATGCTGATCCTAAAACATAAGTCCAGTTAAATTTACCAGAGTGCATGATTCTGTCATTTTCTTTAAAATTAAACCAGTATTCTGTTGCTGGAGTTCTTCCTACTAACGATCTATGTGAATGTAAAACACCTTTTGGATAACCTGTAGTTCCTGAAGTGTATACTAAATATGCAGGTTCACCAGCTTTAGAGTTATAATGATTTGGTGTGTCATCTGTTTCTTCTAAAATTGTATGTAAAGAGTATACATTGATACCTTTTGGTTTTTGTAAACTATCAATAGAATCTACACCAGCAACAATAATTGTTTTTAAATTATCAATATTTTCTAAATATGGAAGTAAATTTTCATACATAGAGAAAGATAATACAATTGCACTTGCTTGAGAATCTTCTGCAAGATATTTTACCTCCGAACCACTTAATAATGTTGAAGTAGGAACTGCAATAACTCCAGCTTTTATACTTCCAAAAAATGAGATAGGATATGCTAATGAATTTTTAAGACATACCAATACTCTATCTCTTGGTTTTATACCAATAGATGATAAAAAATTACATATTTTATCTGATTTACTTGATAGCTCTTTATAAGTAATTTCATCTGTACCTAATTTATCATCTTCAATAATCATAGCAGTACTATTTTCTTTTTTAGTACCTAAATGTTTTGAAGTACAAGCAACTCCTATATTTAAAAATTCAGGTACCTCAATTTTAAATTGTGATTGATCTTTTTTCATTTTAAACCCCTCTTAGATTTGACCAAATGGCCAGTTTTCTTTAAATGTATGTAATGGCATTTTATTTAATACTTCTAAAGCAAATTTTTTATCTTCTTCATCTAAACTTTTTAAGGCATAAGCTCTTAAAATATTTTGTAAAGATTTACCAAACATTGGAGGATCTAACATCTCACCTTTATATCGAATTGCTCCACTTAATAGAGCATCAGCATTAATAGCTTCTTTTAAAATATCAATATCTTTTTGTATCTCATTAGGTGATGGTGTAAATGCAACTTTACAAACATTTATATGATTTGGTGTAATTACTTGCTTACCTGTTAATCCCATCGCTGTTTCTCTATTTGCATGTGCATAAACATGTCGTGATGCATCATCTCCATGTAAATCCAACCATCTTCTTATATCTTTTTTCTCAACACAAGAATCTGGTAATGAATTAGGTGTAAGTAAAACTTCAACCCCTCCAATTACTCCACATCCTTTGATTCTAGCTTCCATAGTAAGCATATTAAAGAAAGTTTCTAACTCATCTATCCAGCCTTGTGGTGTTATTTTATAAGCCATAGCTTTAGAAAAATCATGAATACCAAATACAACATGTCTAACTGTTGAGTGGCTCATTAATTGATCTGCAATCTTAAGAGACTTAGGATGTTCTATGATTGGTTGTATTGTTAATTCACTTCCAATAGAAACTAACCAAGAAGATAAATCTCTAATCTCAGCATCGCCATATACTTCTCCAGCTTTTGCTAAAACAATTACATCAATATATTTATGAATTTGTTTAATTAAAACTAAATCTTCTTCATACTCTTTTGTTCTAAAAGGGTTAATCCTAATAGCTATTTGAAAATCTCTTTCAGGAAACTTAGGTAACTCTTCTAAAAGAAGTTTTCTAGACATCTCTTTCATTCTACATCCATCTTCTAAATCGAATAATAGTGTATGCGCTTTTGTTTTATAAGCATGTTTTTGTAATCTAAACTTTGCTTGTTCCATTGTTTCATAAGTTCCATCTAGTGGATTAAATTTAATTGGAGGATAATATATTTGAATTCCAGGCCAATACCCACCTAAAACTGGTGTTAAATCATCTTTCGATGTTAATTTTGATAAATTAATTATTGATGTAGGCATAATTTTTCCTTTTAATTTTTTATAATTCTTTTTATCTTTTCTTCTATATACGTAAAATTTTTTATAATTCTTTTATATAAAGATGATACTATTTCACATAATTTAAAGTATTTCTTTAAATCAGATAAGGGATTAAAACACAGGTTATTATCATTATATTTTAGATGTAATATTTAGTTTTTTATTTTATGTTTATTTTAAATATTTATCAACATGCCTTTACTTATGGCTTTGTAGGGCATTGAAATTTTTCTGTTTCACAATGTGAAACAGTTTCTTACAGATAGTTGCAGATAATGAAAAAACTTTTTTTAATTTTCGGAGGAAAATGTGGTAAATCAAAATAAATCTTTAACAAAAGGTCTTCAAGTACTAAAAGAGATAATGAATAACGAAGAGTCAATTAATGCAAATACATTATGTTTAAAGTTTGAAATAGATAAAAGTACAATGTCTAGATTAATAACCACATTAATAAATGAAGGTTTTATAAAATATATCGAAAATACAAAAGAGATAGTATATGTTGATGTTATTCAAAATCTAACAAAGAAAAAAAAAGAAGAACTTATTGTAAAACAAACACATACCTTATTAAATGAAATTTTTTCACAAACAAATGAGTGTAGTTACATATCAGTTCTTGATGAAAATATGCTTTTACATCTTAATCAAGTAGATAATTCTAATCGTATTTTAAAAAATAGAGATAGTATTGGATATCATGCTCCCTTACATGCAACTGCAATGGGAAAAGTAATTTTGGCATTTTCTAATATAGATATAAACACATTATCGCTTGAAGCATTTACAAATGATACAATTACACATCAAAAAAGATTACAGCTAAATCTTCAAACTATAAAAGAGTTGGGATATGCTATAGATGATGAAGAGTATGAACATGGACTACGTTCAGTTGCTGTTCCTTATTTTTCAAAAAATAAAGAACTTATAGGTGCTATAGGGGTATCTGGTCTTGCTGCAAGACTTGATATAGAAAAACTTCAAAACTTTGCTACTATTTTACAAAATTTAGCAAAATCACATAAAACAAATATTATCTAAGAAGGATGCAAATGAAAGAAAAAATCTACTTACTTCCAGGTTTGATGTGCGATAAAAGATTATGGGAAAGATTAATCCCTTTTGTTGAAAATCAATATGAACTTATACATGTCGATATTCCTCTTACTAGTAATTTTGACGAGATAATAAATAGTATCGATACTCTATTTGAAGATGAAAAAGTGAATCTTTTAGGTTTCTCTCTTGGTGCATATATTGCTTCATACTATGCTATAAAATATCCACATAGAGTTAAAAAACTTTTTTTAGTAGCAGGAACACCTAGTGCCATGACCCAAGAAGAGATAATTAAAAGAAATAATATGCTTGAACTTATGGATACATTAGGTTTTAATGCTATTAGTCATAAAAAAGTAGTCTCTCTATTAGAAGAGATAAATCAAAATGATAAAAAGCTCATCCAACTTATCCAAGATATGTATGTTGACTTAGGAGAGACAGTATATAAAGCTCAAATACAAACTGTAAACAACAGAATTTCTTTAGAGCAACAACTTTTAAATTTAAAAGAGCTACCAATAAGGTTTTTTTATAGTACAGAGGATAGACTTTTAAATTATGATTCACTTATGAAATTTCAAGGTAAGCATACTCATATCACAACTGTTTCTAGAGAGGGTACAAGTCATATGATTCCTTTAGAGTTTCCTGAGCTTTTAAAAGATGAGATAAAAAAATGGATGGAACATGTTAAAGATTAATTATGTTGAATTTCAAAATGCTATAGATACTTTAGGTTTAATAGGCCTCGAAAATAAAAATGAAATCAAAGCTCGATATTTAGAACTCTCAAAACAATACCACCCAGATATGCCCGATGGAGATAATGATAAATTTCAAGAGATTAATAAAGCCTATAAACTCATCTCAGCTTATGTAGATAACTTTAAATTTCACTTTACAAAAGAGGAGTTTGCAGAACAACATCCTTTTTCTGTACCTTATACTGGTAAATGGTTGTATGGTGACAAACGACAATAATGTAAAATAATCACTACTCTTCCTCATAAATAAACAAAAAAATTACTTATACTACAAAATTGTCATAAAATTACAAAATTGAATATTATTTATACAAAAATTGTCATAAAATTTTCCTAATTGAGATGTATAATTCTTCAACTAATTAAAGAAAATTTTGGAGACACTATGATAAATAAATATATAAATTATAAAGGTATAAAAGTTAAAAAAGAGATCTATCCTATTATCAAATATATAGAAGATGTAGATAAATATAGAGAAGAGTTAGGACAACTTAGTTCATCTTGGGATATGTTTGCATTATTGGGGCAACTAGGAGACATTAACGTTGATATAGGAAAAACAAAAGACAACTTTTTAAATCTTACCTCTACTTTATTGAATCATTTAAGTGAGCAAACCATCAAAAAAGTAACTCAAGAGATGAAATTTAAATCTCAAGTAACTATAGATATTTTAATAAGAAATTTATTTGAAAGAACTGCAGATATTGGTTTTTTAGCTACAGATAATGATATAAGAAAGTTTATAAAAGAGTATGTTTCTGACTATCAACAAGACAATACTAATGTAAAAAAAGATATTCAAAAAAGATTTAAAGAATATGTTGCAAAATATTCTGTTTATTTTGATATTGTATTAGCAAATACAAATGGAAAAATTTTGGCTAGATTAAATGATGATATTAAAGTAGATAAAATTGATACTCAATTTGTGCAAGAAGTTTTAAATTCACAAGAGGAGTATTTAGAGTCATATCAAGATTTTAACTTTATTCCTCAATATGATAAAAACCTTGTTTATTCTTATAAAGTAACAGAAACTAATGACCCTAACTCTAAAAGTTTAGGTGTTTTATGTTTATGCTTTAAATTTAAAAATGAGATGCAAGCAATTTTTCAAAATTTACTTGATACTAGAAATAAAGAAGCTCTTATGATTTTAGATGAGAATGGAACAGTAATAGCTTCAAGTGATGATACATATATACCACTTTCTTCAAAGCTTCCAATTGTACTAGAAGATGATTTTAGAATCGTAACATTTGCAGGACGTGATTATGTTGCTAAAACATGTTCTACAAATGGATATCAAGGATTCCGTGGTCTAAAATGGTATGGTCATATTATGATACCAGTAGAACATGCTTTTTTAAGTGATGAATTTAACACTGTAGATATTGGTGATAATGTTATAGAATCAATGATGCAAAATGAACTTCATTTTTCGAAAGAGTTACAAGAGGTATTTAATAAAAGTAAAACTATACAAGAGAATTTAAGTAGAGTTATCTGGAATGGAAATATTGCTCAAAGTAAACAAAACTCTGAAAATCGAGATTTTTCTAAATCTTTATTAAATGAAATAGGAGTAACTGGAACTAAAGCAAACTCCTCACTTGCAAACTTAAACCAAACTATTATCACTTCTATTTTAAAAGATAGTGAATTTTTATCTTCTTTAGCTATTGATATTATGGATAGGAACCTATATGAACGTGCAAATGATGTAAGATGGTGGGCTCTGACATCATTTTTTAGAGAAGCTTTAGATGATAAAGATTCTATACATTATAAAAAAGATCAAATCAGTTCTATTTTAAAATATATAAATGATCTTTATACTGTCTATACAAGTTTACTTATTTTTGATAATGATGGTAAAGTAATTGCAGTATCAAATAAAAAAGATGAATATCTAGTCGGTAAAGTTCTTACGCAAGAATGGGTAAAAAAAACACTATCTTTACGAGATACTTCTAAATATCACGTATCAAAATTCGAAAAAACGAATCTATATGGAAACGAATCTACTTATGTATATACAAGTGCTATACGGTCATTTAAAAAAGAAAAAGAGATAAATGGAGGAATAGCCGTAGTATTTGACTCTACACCAGAATTTTACGCTATGCTTGATGAAACACTACCAAAAGACAACCATAGAAAAAATATTCCAGGAGTATTTGCTCTTTTTACAGATAGGTCTAAAAAAATCATCTCTACTACTAATAAAAACTATCAAATTGACGGTATTTTAGATTTAGAAGACAAGTTTTTCGAAATAGAAAATGCACATAAGTATAGCGAAATAGTAGAATTTGAAAACAAATATTATGCTGTTGGAGTGAAATGTTCTATGGGATATAGAGAGTACAAAAGTCGTGTTGATGATTATGTAAATGATGTTTTATGTTTCGTATTTATAGAGATTGGAGATGTTCATATTTCAAATAAGTTATTATATAAACAAAAAAATAAATTTACGAACCAATCTACACGAAAACTATTTGATGAAACATGTATGGAGTTAGCAACTTTCCACATAGGCAATAAATTTTTAGCTGTAGATGCAAAAAATGTTATAGAATCTATAGATATAGACTCTCTTGAAGAATCAATCGATATGGATAAGAAAAACCATTTTAAAGGGATGGTTTTGCATAAAAACAGATTGATTTCAGTTTTAGATATACGTGACTTCATAAATGAATCAGTTGATAATAAAACTCTTGATAATATTATTTTATTAGAATATGACACAGAGAATACTAGACATTGTATTGGGATAATGGTTTCAACTTTAGAAAATATCTCAATTGTAAAAAAAGAATCTGTCCAACACATACAAAACCATTTTATAGGTGGTGGTACTTTAGTTGAAAGCATTGTAGAGATAACAGAAGCAGAAAACTCAAATGTTGCTATGATTTTGGATATAAAAAAACTCGACACAAACCTTACTAAAAAACCCTCTTAAAATGGACACAAGCCCTTATAACTTTTATCTTTAATACAATAGAAGTTAGGGGTGTTTTGTTACATATATTCACATTATTTTGTTACAAAATAAGAATACAAAATTATACTTTTTTTTATTATTTATTTGTGTTAGAATTAATTAGTACACAATTGAATTATAAGAGGTAATATGTTTAAAGACTTCAGCGTATTGTATGTAGAAGATACTCCAACAATAATAGAAATTTTTAGTATGATTTTATCCCAACATTTTAAGAAAATATATATTCAAGAAAATGGGGAAGATGCTTTAAAATTCTATCTTGAAAATAAAGATAAAATTGATCTTGTTATAACTGATATAAATATGCCAAAAATGAATGGCATTGAGATGAGTAAAGCTATAAAAGCAGATAACCGAGAGATACCTATTATTGTTACTTCAGCTTACGATGAAAAAGAATATCTACTCGAAGCTATTCAAATAGGGATAAATGCTTATGTAACGAAACCCCTTAAATTACATAATTTACTTGAAAATATTTCGAGAGTTTTAGAGCCAAAAATTTTGAAACTTAAACTAGAAAGCCAACAAAAAGAAAATTATGATAAACTTCTTAAAAGTGCAAAATTTTCTGCTATTGGACAACTTGCTGCTGGTTTAACACATGAGATCAATACCCCTTTAACATATATCAAAGGTTCTGTTGAAATTATGAATCGAATTATTACAAAATTAGATGATGAGAAGATACAAACTCTCATGAGAAAAGAGTATAAACGAATAAACGATGGTGTACAAAGAATCATGAATATTACTGATTCTATGGGAGAAGTTGCAAAAAAAAGTACTGAAGAGATCAGCGCTACAAATATTTATGAAACAATTGTTATCTCTTGTATCATGGCGTATAATAGAGCAAAACATATTGTAAATATTACTATAAATAATGAAATATTTCAAATGAATATGGATAAAAAAAAGCAAACTTTTAATGTCTCGGTTCAAAGACAAAGAATAGAACAAGTTTGGATTATTATTATTAACAATGCACTTGATGAATTAATTAAAATAGAAAATTTCGATGATCGTAAATTAGATATCACAATAGAACAAAATTCTGATTTTACTATTGTTAGATTTCAAGATAATGCTGGTGGTATAAAAGACGAAATATTTGATTCTATTTTTGAACCTTTTAAGTCTACAAAAGACTCTTCTGGTATGGGAGTAGGACTCAGTATTGCTAAAAAAATTATAGTAGAAAATCAAGGCCAAATTAGTGTTTTTAACACAGATGAAGGTGCTGTTTTTGAGATAAAGTTAATGAATAATATTAAACAGAAGGATTAGAATGGATAAAGAGATATTACTAGATAAATCAACAATGATAGTTTCACAAACAGACTTAAAAGGAAATATTCTATATGCAAATAACGATTTTTGTAAAATTGCAGAATATAGTAAGGATGAATTAATTGGTCAACCTCATAACTTATTAAGACACCCTGATATGCCAAAAGCAGCATTTAAAGATTTATGGGAAACATTACAAAGAGGTGAAGTTTGGAATGGAATAGTAAAGAACAAAACAAAAAGTGGTGATTATTATTGGGTAAATGCTACAGCATATTCAGTAACAAAAAAAGCTGGAGAAAAAACATTAATCTCAGTTAGAACCAAACCAACAGCTTCTGAAGTTACTGAGGCAAAAACACTTTATAAAAAATTAAAGGAAACAGAATAATGTTATTTTCAAATAAACAAGATGTAGATACATTATTAAACACCTTAGATATTATTGATGAGTACGTTAAAGGTGACCGCAATAAAATCTCTTTAGGAAATGGTGTATCAGACAAAAATATTAAAAAAGTAGAAGATAAAATTTTATCTATTGTTGATACTTTACAAACGAAAAATGTAAATGACCTTAAAGTATTTGGGGAGATTATGCTTGTTTGTGAAAAACTCTCAGATGGTTATACCGATGACTATATTGCTCAAAAATCTGATGATGAAAAAATAAACTATATTGCTTTTAGTATCAACGAAGTGATTTCTAATATTTCTAACTCATTAAATAAGGTCTTATTTGTTTTAGATAAATTTAAAAAAAATGATTATACACATAGTATAGACTTAGATATTTTTAGAGGAGGACAATTTAAGGAACTCCTTGCTGGAATTAATGCATTGCAACAAACTATTACAACAAGAGTACTTCATTCATATAAAATTGGTATAACTATGAACCACCAATCAAAAATTCTTCAAAATGAAGTATCTAAACTACAAGACTCTACTGCACATCAAGCAGTTTCAGTTCGTAATACTGTAGATTCAATTGAAAATATCTCTTCAAATATTAAAGCAAATACAAAAACTGCTGAAACTATGTTTCAATCAAGTAAATTACTCAAAGATACTGCTTCTAAAAGTTTAGTGATGATTGAAGAAACAAAGAATACAATGGAGAATATCGATAAATCAACAGCATTAGTAAATGATGCAATAAGTATGATTTCTCAAATAGCTTTTCAAACAAATATTTTATCGTTAAACGCTGCTGTTGAAGCTGCAACTGCAGGTGAAGCAGGTAAAGGTTTCGCCGTAGTTGCTCAAGAAGTGAGAAACCTTGCAAGTAAAAGTGCAGAAGTTGCTGTTACTATACAAGGGTTAATGGACAGTTTAAAAGCACAAACAACACAAGGAAAAACATCTGCTACTGAGATGGATCATGAGTTTCATATATTAAATGATAATATTTCTGAAACATTATCAAATGTAGAGCAAATAGTGAGTGCTTCACAAGAACAAAAAAATAATATTGAAACAATAAGTACCTCCATCAAAGATATTGATTATGAAACAAGTAAAAATGCACACTCAATTGATCAAGTAAATGAGATAGCTATTCAATCGTATAATATAGCTATAAAATTAGTAGAAACAAATAAAGATATTAACTTTAATGGTAAGGATGCAACTGAATCACCAGATGAAATTATTGAATCTTTATTTAGCACAAAAAAATTAGATTAGGAATATATATGTATAAAATTGCAATAATTGATGATGAGTTTCATATCTTAGATATGTTAAGTACCTATTTAGAAATTAATCATGATGTAACAACATTTCAAAACCCACAAGATGCACTTGAGAAAATTAAAAGTTCAGATTTTGATATAGTATTATGTGATATTATGATGCCACAAATGAATGGATTAGATTTACTAAAAGATTTAAGAGCAAATCATAATGATACAAAAGTTATCATGATGACAGCATATGACTCTATGGATAAAATGTTAGAAGCACATGAATATGGTGCAAAACATTATATAAAAAAACCTTTTCAAAGCCTAGAACTAGTCGAACAAAAAATCATTGAGGTTGCGGAACACTAGTTTTACTAAAAAAAATCTATTACATTTTAATATATAGTCGAATCTTAACCCACATTGTGGCACAATACGAAAAGATTTAGACTATAAAAATTAAAGAATAACATATGAGTAATACAGATAAAACAAACAAATTTTTACCAACAACAAGAGAAGAGATGAATGCCCTAGGTTGGGAACAATGTGATGTAATACTCATAAGTGGCGATGCTTATATAGATAGTCCTTTTATAGGGGTGGCTGTTGTAGGAAGGATGCTTGAAAAACTTGGCTACAAAGTTGGAATCATAGGACAACCTGATATTAATAGTGATGTTGATATTAAAAGACTAGGTGAACCAAAACTTTATTGGGGTGTAAGTGGTGGAAGTATCGATAGTATGGTTTCAAACTATACTGCCACCAAAAAATTTAGAAACAATGATGATTACACTCCAGGTGGAGTAAACAACAAACGTCCTGACCGTGCTGTATTAGTTTATACAAATCTAATAAGAAGATTTTTTAAAAATACTGTACCTATTGTTTTAGGTGGGATTGAAGCAAGTTTGAGACGTGTAACACACTATGACTATTGGCAAAATAAACTCAAAAAACCTATTTTGTTTGATAGTAAAGCTGATATTATTGTCTATGGCATGGGTGAAATTGCACTAAGAGAACTCACTGAAGCTATTGCTAAAGGGGAAGATTATCGATCTATTCGAGGGATCTGTTATATCTCAAAAGAGAATGTAGAAGAGTATCATCAACTCCCCTCTTTTGATGAGTGTTTAAAAGATAAAGAGAAATATATTGATTTATTTGATTATTTTTATGATAACAATGACCCAATAGCTGCTCGTGGGTTATCTCAAAAAGTAGATACTCGATATGCTATACAAAATCCACCGTGTGATTATTTAAATGAAGAGGAGATGGATGAAGTATCTGCTTTACCATTTACAAGAGAACTTCACCCGTATCATAGAGCAGATGGAAAAGTAAAATGTTTAGAAACTATAAAATTTTCTATTATGACACATCAAGGGTGTTGGGGTGAGTGTAATTTTTGTGCAATAGGCGTACATCAAGGTAGAACTATCCGTACACGAAGTGAGAACTCGATTGTACAAGAAGCTAAAGATTTTAAAGAATATAAAGACTTCAAAGGGATCATCTCAGATCTTGGTGGACCAACTGCAAATATGTATGGGTATGAGTGTAACAAAAAACTTAAACTAGGAACATGTGACCATCAAAGGTGTGTAGATTCGAGACACTTATGTAACTCAATGAAAGTTGATCATGGTAGACTCATTGAGATGAATAAAAAAGTAAGAGAGATACCCGGAATAAGAAAAGCTTTTGTTGCTTCAGGAATACGTTATGATTTAATTACAGAGGATAAAAAACATGGCTATAATTATCTAAAATCTCTTGTAAAAGACCATATTTCAGGTCAAATGAAAGTAGCCCCTGAACATACTGAACAGCATGTTTTAGATTTGATGGGAAAACCTGGAAAACAAACACTTATCGATTTTAAAAAACTTTATGACAAACTGAATCGTGACATGGGGAAAAAACAGTTTTTAACTTATTATTTAATAGCAGCACATCCAGGATGTCAAGAGAAAGATATGCACGAATTAAAACGATTTACAACCCAAGAACTAAAAATAAATCCAGAACAAGCTCAGGTATTTATCCCAACTCCTGGAACCTATTCTGCTGTGATGTATTACACCGAAATGGATCCAGTTACAAGAAAGAAAATTTTTGTGGAAAAAGATATTAAAAGAAAAGAGAAACAAAAAGAGATAGTCATCAAAAAAGGCACAAATCATAAAAGTGGTTTTGCTAGTTAAAAGCTATTTTAAAATCAAAAAAAATGAGTAATAAAGTAATAAATGACTATTCAGTTATAAAATATTATTATTAATAAAATAATTAACCTTATATTCAATTTTTCTACTATAGAATTAGCAAAAATATAAATATAGGAAATAAATAATGTTATATACGTGTGGGCATAAAATACCAGATAGTGATAGTATAGTATCTGCTATAGCAATGGCATATCTACAAAATGCACTTGGAACTGAAGCTAAAGCTTGTAGACAAGGTGAATTGAATCCAGAATCAAAATATATTTTAGATAAATTTAATCTAGAAGCTCCTGAATTGAAAACTTCATTTGCTGGATGTGATATCTTTTTAACAGATTATAATAACTATACAGAAGCACCTGATGATTTAAAAGAAGCAAATATTATAGGTATTGTAGATCATCATAAATTAGGTGGACTAATGACATCTGCGCCACTTGATTGTTGGATTAGAGCTGTAGGGTGTACAAATACTATAGTAAAAGAGATGTTCGATTATTATGAAATAGCTATCCCTAAAGATATAGCAGGGGCTATGATGTGTGCAATCTTAAGTGACACTGTAATTTTCAAATCACCTACATGTACAAAAATAGATACAAAAATAGCAAAAGAACTAGCAAAAATAGCTGGTATAGAAGACTTTAAAGCAGTTGGATTAGAGATGTTTAAAGTGAAATCTGCAGTTGATGGTGTTCCTGTTAGAGAACTTGTAAAAAGAGACTTTAAAAACTTCGATATGGCTGGAAATAAAGTAGGGATAGGACAACTAGAGGTTGTTGATTTATCTATTTTTGACAACATCAAAGATGATTTAATTGCTGATATTAAAGCACTTAAAGAGGAAGATGGTTATGATACCGTACTTTTAATTTTAACTGATATTATGGCAATGGGTTCTCAAATATTAGTTGCAACTTCTTCAAAAGAGATTGTTGAAAAAGCTTGGGATATCAAAGTAGAAAATGATCAATTTTGGTTAAAAGGATGCCTTAGTCGTAAAAAACAAGTTATTCCATTTTTAGAGCCAGCTTACACAAAATGAAAACGGTAAATAAATCTCTTTATATCGATAAAGAAGCAGTAGCTACACTAGCTATGGCTCGAGACGGTTTACTAAAACCTGTGACAGCTTTAATGAATAAAGAGGAAACAGATGAAGTAAATAAAACTGGAATGTATAAAAATGAAGTTTTTCCATTTCCTTTTTTATTAGCGCCCTCGGGAAAAAGAAATAAAAAAGTTTTAGAAGATTCAAAACAGGGAGATGTTTTACAACTTGTTTGTAATAATAAAGAGGTTGGGTATATAACAGTTGATGAAATCTTTCCTATAAATAAAGATGAACGTGTAAAACAAATTTATGGTACAAACAGTCATGAACATGAGGGAGCAAGTGATACAGCTCAAAGATTAGGGAACCTTGCTATTTGTGGAAAATATGAGATAGATTTTAATGATATCAAAGACCATATAAAACAAATAGATGAAATGGTTCAAAATATTGAGGCTAAAAGTATCTCTGCTATTATTTTATCAGGAAAACCATTTCATAGAGTACATGAAAGACTTATTAGAAGTGGACTACAAAAATCTGATCTACTCATAATCCTTTTACGAAAACCTTATAAAGATGATGAGCTTAGTTTTAAAGTAAGATTTAAAACTATTCAGTTCTTTTTAGATCATTTTGTTGCTAAAGATAGAGTACTTTTATTACCTTTAGAAAATACTTATATTTTTGGTGGGGTAAATGAACTTACATTAAATACTATTGTTTCTAAAAACTATGGAGCAACAAGATTATTATTAGGACAAAACCATACTGGACTTGGTGCGTATTGGGATCATAAAAAACTAATTTCTAGAGTTGATACTTTACAGAAGATAAACATTGAAATAGAACTATTTAATGAATTTGTTTATTGTGAAAAATGTACAACTTTAGTAAGTACAGATACCTGTCCACATGGAACACATCACCATGTAAAATATGATAAAAATACACTTATGGAACTCTTTAGATTAGGAATAATTCCACCATCTATTTTAATCAGAAAAGAGATATCTTCTATGATACTAGCAGATTTATTTCCAGAACGAAGAGAAAGACTAGAAAGAATATATCAAAATATCACAACATCTTCTGGTGTTATTGATGTCTTTAAATCTGAAGATTTCTATGATGGATTAATGGACTTATACCACACAACTTCACTCACATAAATTATGCAAAACCTTCCTCTTTTTAAAGACAATAAAGAGAGAAGAGTTTTTTTCATCATTATATTTCTAGTTTTTTTATTTAATATTTACAATGAATATACTAATTTTACTAAATTTAAAACAAATGAAATATATGAAACAAAAGGCACTATTGTAAATAGTTATTCAAAAGAGAACTATCTTATATTAAAAATAAAAACAAAAAACTTCACTTTTTTTACTTCAACACAACAAAAATCTCAATTTTTTAAATTTCAAAATATTAATATTTATGTAGTTACTCAAAATATCGATTTTTACTCTTATTTAAAAGGTTTTTATACAAAAAGCTTTAACTTAACAATAATAAAACATGATAAGACCCTCAAAGAATCTTTAATACAATTAATAGAGTCTCAGCATAGTTCTAAGGAGATAGCCTCATTATATTCTGCACTCTTTCTTGCATCTTCTCTTGACCCTTCAATAAGAGAATTAGCTAGTAATTTAGGTATCTCACATTTGATTGCAATATCGGGTTTTCATCTTGGGTTAATTAGTTTCGTCCTATACTTTATACTTCATCTTCTTTATAATAAGGTTCATAACTCATTAGTACCTTATAGAAATAAACGATTTGATATTATGATTATTGTTACTATAATACTTTTTACTTATCTATTATTTTTAGACTTACCGGCATCTCTCTTACGAGCGTTTGTGATGTTTGTATTTGCACTGTTTTTATTAAGATGTAATATTAAACTTATATCCTTTGAAACACTTTTTATCATAACTATTTTCATCATAGCTCTTTTTCCAAAGCTACTTTTTTCTTTATCATTATGGTTTAGTATTGCTGGTGTATTTTATATCTTATTATTTTTAAAATATTTTAAAGGGATGAATAAATATTTACAGTTACTTATATTCAATTTTTGGATATATTTAGCAATAAATCCAATTGTTCATTATTTTTTTGCGACAACTTCCCTTGAACAACTATTTTCTCCACTAATAACAATACTTTTTACTCTATTTTATCCTATTAGTGTTTTATTGCATATGGTAAATTTAGGAGGGTTCTTTGATGGGTTACTTCAATATCTAATCAACTTAGATATTATAAGTAGTGAAACTTTTACACCCTTATGGGTGTTCTTAATATATCTTTTAATAAGTTTTTTTTCTACATTAAAAAAGGAGTTTTTTATTCTATTAAATATTTATATTATAGTATATAATATGTGGTTATTTCAATCT
>Ga0193960_1000377_pt1 | contig 18619 bp, 33 predicted proteins | sample FB_3_MG_FD_140338 | JGI IMG/M metagenome (GOLD analysis project Ga0193960, IMG submission 140338) | Microbial mat bacterial communities from the Broadkill River, Lewes, Delaware, United States - FB_3_MG | ecosystem: Environmental > Aquatic > Freshwater > River > Microbial mats | place: USA... | reverse complement strand
TCGATGAGTGAACTATAAGCCAAAATTTAGCTATTGTTTAATAACTTTTGGATATAAGCTATAATCAAAATGAATAAGCGGAGGGTTTATGGCTATCACAGTCGGAACAAATACATATTTATCACTAGCTGACTTTAAAGCGTGGGCTGATTTGCGCCTGAAAGATTACTCAGCATTTAGCGATGCTCAAATTGAAGCGGCTTTAGTCGTTGGTTCAGTTGATTTTATTGATGCTAACTATAACTTTAAGGGCGAGCAAGTTGATGAAGCTCAACCTATGAAGTTACCAACTGATTTAGTTGCTATTGCAGATATCGACAACGGCGCAGCTCAGGCAGCATGGCAAGCGCTTAATAATGAGCTATTTATCTCGCCAACTGCCAACAGTGACGGTAAAGTCATCAAGCAGCGTGACAAGCTAGACGTGCTAGAAACTGAAACAGAATACAGCGAGAAAAGTGCAGCTTATTATAAGCACGATACAACGCAGATTGACCGACTATTAAAGCCTTACACCGTAGGTTCTATTGGCGGCAGTATGGCGCGCGTGAGGCTCTGCTAATGGCTAATTTTGATTACGCACAAGCAAGATTAACAGCGGCAAAAATCATCTCAAAATTTGGCGCTCCAGGTGAGTTTTATCTAGACGGTGACGGCGGATATGATGATTTTGGAGACCCACTTCCAAGCCAGCCAAACACAGAATACACAGGCACAGTGTCACCACTACTCGGATATAAAGCCCACGAAATTGACGGCGAGCAGATACAATCAACAGACAGCTTTGTGTTTTTTCGTTCTGATACTGTTCCAGAGATTGGATCAACTTCAATGCTAAACGGCGAAGTTTACCGGGTTGTTAATGTTAAAAGGCTTGATAGCGTTGGCGGCATAAATGTTTATGCTAAGTTGCAGTTAAGACGATGAGCATTAAATCTCAGATTGAAGCGATTGCAAAAAAGCGCATGGAGCAAGCTAGCTCAGCGTTTAAAGCTAGTGTTGTTCGTGTTGGTAATAATGTGATTATTCAGTCTCCGGTTGATAAAGGCGCATTTATTAATAACTGGAACACGTCAATCGGTGGCATTAGTTACGAGCTAAAACCTGATAATGAAAGCGGCTCAACATCACTAAGTGAATTAAAAGAGATGGTTAGTGGTATCGAGATGGGCGAAGTGGCTTATTTTACTAATCCACTGCCGTATGGGCCAAGGCTTGAGTATGACGGATGGTCAGCTAAAGCACCTAACGGAATGCTCCGAATCAATACGGCTAAATGGTCAAAGATACTTAACGAAGAAATCGAGCGTAGAAAATGATTGATCAATTTGCACTAAATAAAGCGCTACTAAACAAGTTAAATGCAGTCACATCTCTTGATATTGCGGTGCATGGTTCACCATTTAAACCAGCTCCAACTGAAGATTATGTAGCCGAAAAGGAAGTGCCGACAAGCGTTGATGTAACTCTTGGTAAGGGTAAGGATGTTCAGCGCGGCTTTTATCAGTTAACTGTTGCGACACCTATAGCTAGTAGAAAGTTTTATCATCTTGAGAAAGTAAATGAAACCATGGCTATTTTTAGCAAAGGCTTATCTAGCGGTGTCGAATTCGACAATCAAATCGTTTCAATTGGCGCTATTACTCCGAGCGGTATGTACTCAGATGATACGCATTTGAAGACAGCTATAACAATAGGTTATACTGTTATAGCTTAACGTTATAAGCTTTATTTTGGTATATCAAATAATAGGAGTCAGAAATGGCTAAACAAGTAAATACAGGCGTGCAGTTCGCGGTTTCTGCGGCTCTACCTGCAACATACGATGCGGCTGGCTATGCTGCGTTAACATACACCCCGGTTGGTGAGGTATTGTCGATTGGTGAATTTGGCGGCTCTGCTGATGAAGTTCAATCGCAACCCTTGGCGACTGGTGTAACTGAGTTTTTCCGTGGCTTTGTTCAGTACGGCAATCCTTCACTTGGTCTTGAGCGTGACACGAATGATGCTGGCCAAAACATTATCAAAGAGCACTTTGATGGCGCTCAAACAGGTAATGCTTTCAGTGCTCAAGTCACGTTACCAGATGGTGAGATTGTTTACATGGATGTTCGCGCATTCAGCTACAACGTAAACATCGGCTCGGCTAACTCAATGATTGGCTCTACAGCTAATTTACGAGTTAACCGCGTACCAATTTACGTAGCAGCGTAATAAATCGCGGGTAAAAGGCTGATAAGTCCGGCGGCATCATCCACCGCCACCCGCAACCATTTCGGATGATGATAATTGCAAGGTATGAGATTATGTTAAACGTAAAAAGCTTTTCAAAAACAAACAAGCTGCAGCAAGCGGCTTTCGTACAATTAAAAGATCCTGAGACAGGTGAGTTACTTGTAGATGACAGCGGAAATAAAGTTGGAATTGAGCTTTACTCTGTCAGCTCTAGTGAATTCAAACGCGCCTTACGCTCGACCGCTGATTTAGGGTTAACTCGAAAAGAAGATGAGCGACAGAAAGAAATAAACAAAGCGATCCTTGATGGCATTAAGCCAAGTGATGAGAATTTAGACTTCCTTGATTATTGCGAAGAAAAGCTAATTTCTCGCTTTCAGCGTGTGTATGCTTTGGCAACTAAGAAGCTTCACAATATTAAGCTTGATGAAGAAAACGCCAGGGAATTTGGCATCAAGCTAACAGCTAGCGGAAAAGTGTCGGAGAGTGTTGAGAATATCAGTAAACTCTACTCTGCATTACCAGATTTGACAGCTCAAATCGGCGATGCGATGTCAGATAAGCAAAATTTTATCAACGCTTAGATGAGAATCTAAGCAAGTACGCAGCGCATTTGGGGTGGCTTCATAGTCGCCCTAAATTACACGATAAAGATAACAGTCCGAAATCAAGAATTGAACAGCTAACAGATGGCGATCCACTTTTGGAATTACCAGAAACCAATCAGTTTATTGTTGGTTGTTGGCACGAATTAGGGATGTGTTTTAGTGGTGGTTACGGATTAACACCGTTAACATTTGCTGAAATAAAGTCTTACTCTGATTCTGTTTGCCAGCTAGATTCTTTTGAAGTATCAGCAATAGCTAAAATGTCAAAAGCTTATGTAAATGAAAACACGCTAGCGACAAGAGATATCGCAAGAGCAGCGCCACATGAGGGCGAAGGAAATATTGATTTAATACGAAACAATGTAGCCGAAGCTTTTAAAGCAATGTTCAAAAAATAGCCCCGATTAAGGGGCTTTTTTATCTTAACATCTATAGCAATATAAAATAAAATCAGCATTCATCTGAGCTGATTACCTGGTATTCTAATATTTCAATTTCTTTCATTTTTTTATTTAGTTCACCTCCTATACTTGGAATTATTCCGTCACAATTAAATAGCGCAATAGTAGACGCATCATCTAATGATACGTCATCATCAACGCTTACAAGTATTTCAACACTAACATTTACCAACACATCTTTCATTTTCTCTCTCCATTTGATAGCGAGCCAGCAACACCGGACACCACGGAAACATAAACGTAACCACCTATTATCCAACCCCAAGATTTAGGCTTAAGACCCCAGCCGTAAATCATAGAAAGCACTGAAGCCGCTATAATTGTTAAAAATAAAATAAATGAAGCTATTACTTTTCCCATTTTGTAAACCTCTTGTTTTGTTGAGCCATAACAGTAACCTGATTTATAAAAATACTGAAATACCGTTTAGCTATAAGCTTATAACCATTTAAGCTATAATTTAGATTGACAAAAAACGAGAGGTTAATATGACAGATTTAGTCAACCTAGGATTTAAAGCGGATACGAGGGGCTTGTCAGTCGCGCAGCGGGAGCTTGATAAAACAGCTAACGCAGGCGCTCGCACTGACAGCAAGATGACCACCCTTGAAAAGACGCTAGGCGCTGTTGGTGGCGCTATTGCGGCTTTAGGTGTTACCGCTGCTGCAAGCAAGATTATCCAATATGCTGACAGTTGGTCAAACTTAAACACGCAATTGCGACAAGTGACCGAGAGTGAAAAAGATTTAATTTCAGTCAGAGAGCAGCTGCTTCAAGTATCAAGAGACACCCGCATCGAGCTTGGTACAACTGTCGGTTTGTATGCTGAAATGACGCGCGGCACGTCAGAGATGAATATATCTAGCGAAAAAATGGTAAGTATTACCAAGACGCTAAATAACTTATTCTTGGCTGGCGGTAAGCCGTTGTCAGAAATGACTGGTGCGATTAGGCAGTTAAATCAAGGTTTCGCAAGTGGTGTTTTGCGAGGTGATGAGTTCAACTCAGTAGCCGAGGGTGCGCCAAAGATACTTGATGCGATGTCAGCTAAGTTAAATATGACTCGCGGTGAATTGCGTGAATTTGCTGCGACTGGTGGAATTACAGCTCAGGTTATGGTTGAGGCTTTAACTGATTATGAGCGCACAGCGCAAAAGCTTGCCGATACAGTTAAGTTAACTTTTGAGCAAAACCTAGGTTTAGCTACAACAAATATCACTGAATTTGTTGGTAGTAGTAATTCATTAACTGATGCTGTGGATATTCTCGGCTCATCAATCGTTGATTTTACTGAAAACTTGGATGGCGCTGTTAACGCTGTTGGTGCGGCTGGCGCTGTTATTGCTTTATCATTAACACCTGCAATGACCAAATACACTGCATCAATGATTGCCGCTGGTGTTGCCAATATAACAGCAGTACCGAAAGTTACTGGTATGTCAGCGGCTCTAGGCGTGCAAGCTAAGCAGCTAACTATGACAGCCGTTGCGGCTAGAACTCTTGGTGCGGCATTTAACTTAATGCTTGGTCCTGTTGGCATTGCGGTAATAGCTCTTGGGGCAGCAGCTACAGCTTTTAACATGACAAAGGACAGCATGGACGAGGCTAGTAAATCCGCTGATAAGCACGCAGAAAGAATTAAGGGCCTGTCAAAAACTTACGAGTTAATGACAAAGGAGCAGTTAGGCAACGCTTACGTATCTGCGATGCAAAAAGCTAACTCACTTGATCTAAAGCGAGTGGAGATACTTGATAAAATTGCAGAGGCAAAGAAAAAAGAAGCTGAGTATGACTCAAGAATGGGCGACTCAAGAAGTCGAGCTACAAACGCATACACAAAGCAGATAGCTCAACTTGAAGAAAGCCTAAAAACTGTTGAATCAGAATCATCTAGTGTTGCTGAAAAAATTGCACTAATGAATGAACAGTTTGAAAATGGCATAACATCATTAAGTGGCTGGAAAGAAGTTGTAACAGAGTCGTCTAATTTAATGATTGGCTCTTTCGTTAAGACGTTGTTAGCGCTTGAAGATGAGCGCAAGCAGCTAGAGCTAACATCTGACGAGTACGAGATTTACGCGCTAAAGCAAAAGCTGATAGCCGAAAAATATTCTCCAGATATGATTGCAGCAATCATAAAGCAAAAAGAAGCCATCATTGCAACGCGCAATGAAATGAAATCTGCTGCTGAGTCTGGGATGGATTTTAACAACCTAACAAATCAGGTTGAGGATTTTGGTGGTGCATGGACTCGCACAGGCAATATCGTAGTTGACGCCTTCGGCAATATGTCTGATGCAATTAGCGACTACTCAAGCCGCATGACTGACATTGGAAGGCTGCAAGAAAAGATTGATAAAGAGCGAGCAAAAGGCGGTGCTGATAATGCCGCTTTAGATAAGTTACAAATGAAGCTCAATGATGAGCGTGTTAGTGCTGAAATTGACGGGTATCAATCTTTAGCAAGTGGCGCGGCCAGCATGTTCAGCGAAAAGACAGCGGCAGCAAAAGCTTTTAATGCGATTAATCAAGTCCTGGCTGTAGCTGAGATTGCATTGTCTTATCAGAAAATAAGCGCGGGAACGGCAGAAACAGCGGCTCACGTAGCGAATGAAACAACCAAACAAGGCGCTAACGCATTAACAGCGATTACCAGCGCGTTTGCAGCGCCATTCCCAATCAACTTTGCTACCGGTGCGGCAATGATTGGCATTATGGCTAGTTTGCTTGGCGGATCATTTGGTAGTGGTGGCGGTGGCTCTTATGAGTTACCAAAGGAAGGCGGTACAGGCTCGGTTTTAGGTGATAGCTCAGCTCAATCTGGTTCAATTGGCAACTCTATGGATGAGTTTAGCGATATTCAGATTGATCAACTGGCAGAGCTGCGTGGTATTCGTGCGGCGCTAAATGGATTGAATAGCGGGATTGAGCGACTAGCATCACAGTTTGCCATGGGTTTAGATTTTGGTGACTCAGGCTATGGCGGTCAGCTAGGAACGATCAGTGAAAAGAACTTGCCATCGCTGCTTAAAAAGATGCCTTCTTTTGTAGATCCAATTTTAAAATTTGCTGATGACATACTTGGCGGAATAATCGGATCATTCAGCAGCAAAAAGAAAAAGCTAGTTGATAGCGGTATTAGCTTCATGAGTCAAACGCTAGGCGCTGTTTTAAGCTCTGATGACTTGGCGGCTGAAATGTACCAAGTTGTTGAGACAACCAAAAAGAAGTTTTGGGGCTTATCAAAAAAAACCAGCACATCAACTGAAACGTCAGATATCGAAAGCAGCATCACACAGCAAATGGCTAATATCTTTGGCTTCATCGGTGAATCTGTATTGGGCGCGGCTGAATCATTGTTAGGTGAATCAAGTGATTTTAGTGAAAAGCTAGCGGCGTTCACAATTGATATCGGTGATATCTCATTCAAGGATAAGACTGGCGATGAGATACAAGCAGAGCTTGAGGCTATATTTAGCCAGCAAGCAGATTTAATTGCTGAATATTTAGTACCGAGCATTTCTGAGTATCAAAAGGTTGGCGAAGGCGCATTTGAAACCTTGCAGCGTGTAGCTTATGAACAAGCTGTATTTAATGATGCGCTAGGCAACATTGGAATCTCGCTAAGTGACCTATCAAGCTTAATGCAAATCGAAGTGTCACAAGCAATTATCAGCCTAATCGGTGGCGTTGAGGAATTCGCAAGCCTAACAAATTCATACTTTGAAAACTTTTACAGCGAATCGGAACAGCTATCAATGCTCGAAAGCTCGCTGACTGATGTATTCGACAGCCTTGGGTTATCACTAACGACATCAAAAGAGCAATTCAGAGAGCTTGTTGAAGGAATTGATTTAACTACAGCAGAAGGTCAGGCGCTATTTGCTACGCTAATGGAGCTCAACCCGGCACTTGCTGATTACATTGATGCGCTAGATGATTTAGCTAATGATAAATTAAACCTTGAAATTGAATTACTTGAAAAACAAGGCAAGTCGCAAGAAGCTCTAGCACTTAAGCGTCAAATGGAGCTAGATGCGACGGATGAATCATTGCATGCACTATTGAAAATGATTTGGGCGCTAGATGATGCGGCGGCAGCAGAAGCAGAAAGAGCGCGTGAAGTTGAAAAGGCTGAGCAGCTACTAAATCGCCAGAAGTCTTTGCAGGTGCAATTACTTAATGAGCAGGGTGAAAGTGAAAAGGCTTTAGCTTTACAGCGCGAGATTGAGCTTGCCGGACTTGATGACTCGCTAAAAGCGCTAATGTTGCAGATTTACGCCCAACAAGACTTGAACAAAGAGCGTGAAGCTGAGAAGAGGGCCCTAGATGAGCTTAGAGCAACGCTAGAAAGTAACGTTGCATTTGCTGAGCAGCAGCTTGAAAAGGCGCGACAAGCTGAAATTAACCGATTAAACCTAACTATCGAAGCAGCAAAAGAGGCTTATGATTCACAGCTTGAATCTATCAACTTGCAGCGTGAAGCTTATCAAAACTTAATCTCTGATTTGGAAAGTGCCGTATCAAAAGCTGAAAGTTCGTTAAATGACTCTCTTAATGCTGAGCTATCAAAATACGATGACTTAATAAAGTCAGCCAATGATAGCGCTAATGAGCAAATAAGTGCTATAAACTCAGTATCAAGCGCAAGGTTGCAGGCTTTAAATGCAGAGCGCGGGATGGTTGAAAGTGTTGCAAGCCAATTCGGTGAGCTATCAAAAACATTCACAGCTAGCGAGGCGCTAAGAGCGGCTAGGGCTGGAGACTTTACGAAAGCTGGTAACATTGAATCACAGTCATTTGATACGGCAGAGGGTGCAAGAATAGGTGCGGCGCGTGAAGCTTACGCAATGGCTGAAATAGGCAAGTTAGCAGATGCTCAGCTGTCAGATTTAGATCGCACTATCGCAGCAACAGAATCAAGCGCGCAGGCTCAAATAGATGCAATTAACACAGCTAGAGATGATCAAGTTGCAGAGCTTGAAGCGCAAAAGCTAGCTGTTGAGGAAAGTGTAAAAGCTATTCTTGGCATTGATGACACTGTTTTATCTTTAGATGAAGCTATGGCTCAATATCAAGCTGCGCAAGATGAGTTGCAGAATGCAATTGCAGAAAATACGCTTGATAAATTGCAATCGCAAGAGGAAATTGCGCTAGCTGCTTATGAGCAAGCCAAGGATGATGCTGAATCTCAGATTGATGCTATTAACCAGCAAGTTGACACTCTTTTAGGTATCGACAATAGCGTAATGAGCCTGCAAGAAGCTATGGAGCTTTTAGAGTCTGAGCGCAAGGCACTGGCAGAGATTGGCGTGGAGTTTCAGCAGCAACAAGTTGAGGCGCAACAAGAGACCACAGCAGCAATCGAAAGCTCCACCACCGCCATAGTCGATGCCGTAGTTGGAATTGGCGGCACAATTGGTGGTATGATAGACCCAACACCAATTTATGACATTTGGCCCGATCCACCGATTGACATTTGGCCAACTCCACCGAGTAATGAAGTTATGGGTAATGGCAGCGAGCTTGTTAATGAGATTAAAGCGTTGCGCAAAGACATGGATAATGCAAACGCTCAAATCGGTGAAAACACGAAGCGCACAGCAGACTCAGTGCGTAAACTTGAATATATGCAGAGCGTGCAATGATACTGATAAAACCAATTACAGTAACTAGCGCAAATTTAACTTCGTCGATTGCCGAGCCTGACTCGACAGTTGGCGAGGTCGAATGGATTGCTGGTACATACAATTTAGGTGACAGAGTTATAAAAAGCTCTACGCATCGAGTTTACGAAGTTGTTGCAGACCCATCGACAACGGACGACCCTGCAATAGGTGTAACTAAAACGCCTCAAACTTGGGTTGATGTCGGCCCTACAAATAGATTCAAAATGTTTGACGAGGCAAATAACACCGCAAGCATTGGTGATAATATAACAGTTGATATAGTGCCAGTCTCGCTTGTTAACTCTCTCGCATTTTTTAACGTAAATTGCTCAGTTATCAACATTAGTGTTTTTGATAATATCGGCACATTGATTTACTCAAAATCAGAAGAGATGCGAAACAGGCCGCTGGTAAATGGCTGGTATAATTATTTTTACAGCGGCTTTACCTCAAAAAATAAACTTGTCGTACTTGACATTCCGCCAACAACGATCGGGAAAATTACAGTTGAATTTGTAGGTGTCGGCGCAAGTGTTGGTACTTTTATTTGCGGAAAGCAGGCAGAAATTGGCGATACGCAATTTGGTACTGGTGCGCAGCTTTTGGATTTTAGCGAGCCAGTAGAAGATGACTACGGAAACATATCCTATAAACCAGGATTTACTGCAAAACTGGTCGATTATGCCATTATGGCAGATACAGCTCAGCTTGATTCTATATTCACTGAATTTGAGACTCTAAAAAAGCGTAACTCTGTGTTTGTCGGAAATCCTGCAAGCATCGGTGACTCAACATTAACTTATGGCTTTGTGAGGGACTATAGGCAAGTCTATACATGGCCCACTAAATCAAAAATTGCTTTAACAGTACGAGGATTAATCTAATGGCAACAGCACCAACAACGCCACCAATTGTAAATGATTTACCGCCAGCGCCTAATAGCGGCACAGATACGCCATCGCAATTTGACACCAAAGCAAACAATTTTGTTGCTGGTCAAGTTGCGATGGTTGGCGAGGAAAATGCGTTATCTGCGTGGCAAAACACAACAGCCAGCGAAGTTTACGACAACGCAGTCGAGGCAAAGGCTAGCGCAGATGCCGCTGCATTTAGTGCAACAGCGAGCGCCGAAGCGTCAAACTACAAGGGGCTGTGGACCTCATTGACTGGAGCGCTACCAAAGCCAGCAACAGTCTTTCACAACGAATTGTTTTGGTATCTAAATACCGATCTGGCTGATGTAACATTGAGCGAGCCTGCCTTTCTAAACGCAGATTGGCAACTTAGCACCAGCCAGGTGATTATTCTTGATGGTGGTGTATTTAATCTATTCTCTGCCGCGACAGTTCCTGAAAAATATCAGGTTAGCTTTGTGCGCAAAAAAGGCGTTACAGATGCGTCAGTAAAATTGACCGGGGAAAACTTTAAAACAGACAAAGGTGACTTTGATGAAATTATTATCGGTGACTCGTACGGATTCACCGCAACTAAAATTGGAACAGGGTGGGAGGTTTAAATGGCAGCAATAAAATTGGGTCAGCTATATGGCGGAAAGCAGTTCAAAGCTGAGTTTTTTAGCGGTGGTCAAACACACTCATTATCAAGCTCAACGCCTCTTGTTATAAATCCGCTAGCAGGGAAAACCCTGAGATTGGATTTTGTTTCTGGATCATCAAGCATTTCTGATGTAAGCGTGTTAATTGGCGGTGCAACATTTGTAAATGGAAGTTTAAGTAACATATACTCAAGCTCTGGATTTGTTGTTTCTGGCGGAATGATTGGGGCAAACACAACAGCCTCACAGAGCAACGTTGTGCAGCCGATTGTTGCTTTTGAGCCTGATCAATCAATAACAATAAGCACAACAACAGCAGGAAGCACTAACATCTTCTATTCATACAGCTATGGAGAATGACATGATTAAAATATTTAAAGATGGCGAGTGGATTGAAGGCACTCCGATTACAGGAGATAAATTTCGAAAATATGATGCTGGTGGCGGATTTATTGAGTCAGTATGGGTTGAGCAGCACGCAAAGGTAAAACTCCCTGTAATTAACGTTGTGGATACTTACACTGGATTTCATCGCGTAGGCGCTGGTGGAATAAAGACAATCCAGCCAGAAACAGTTTGCACCATCACAGTAAATGTTAGCCTCCCAGATAACACTATGACAATCATGCTAGTTGAGCTTGGTACTAATGACGAATGGATTAATGCAAAATATCGCTTTGATGCTGAGATTAAAAGCGGTGTGATGACGTTGCGCATTAAGCTGCCAATTGGTAATTTTTTATTGTCTTGCGACCGTATCAACCAGGGGCTTGATTACGTTAATGCTGGATTTCATCTCGATTTTGAAGATATTCAATTTAACTGTATTGCTACAGTGTAAGAATAATCACGACAATCCAAAATAGTAAAACTAGCGCCATACCTGCAATCATCTCTGTAAGTGTGGCGCTATCATCTAATTGATGGTTCATTTCGTTTTAGCGCTAAATGACTGCTGCTTGAAATACCAACGCAAACCAAAAGACGCTGCAATTATTCCAAACATGCCGAACTGATACCAATACGGCAACCCATCGACAAACTTAACCCACTTCATGGCCCTTTCTTCATCCCACCAGGCCATGATTAGGGGTGCAAACCAAATGATGGTAATAAACTCATCCTTCCAAGAGTATCTAGCTTGCTTTTGCGCTTCAATATCCCAATCAAGCTCGCCCTGCAGCGCCTGCTGATGATAACTAGCTTCAGCTTGATTCTTTGCTTTCTTTAAATCAAACCAGCTTTTAACAAGCTCTGAAACTCCGCCAATAATTAAAGACCACATTATAAGTAAATCCTTATTGCGAATATTAAACAAAGCAAAGTGACAAATGCAGAGTATAGACCAAACTTAAATACAGTCAGCTTCAATCGCTTTATCTCTTTGCGTAAAAGAGCATTTCTGCGCTCCAAAACTACATGATTCACTTGTATTGACCGCTCCGCATTTGCTCGGCAAGTTCGACGGCTCGATTACCAACTTGCTTAGCCCATTTACTATCTAGCATTTCAGTAGTGGCTTGATGGTAATCATGCAGTGATATGGCGTTAATCATTTTTATGAATTTGCAAACTCCTGCAACGCCAAGGTTGAATGCCATGTTAACTATTACATCTTTCCTTTGCTCAGAGTCAATTGATGCGTACCAAGAAAATTTATCAAGAGAGCTTTTAACTTTCTGTATTTGATAATTTAGTATGATCTCAGCCAGCTCACCATCAATTCCGGCATCAAGATTTAATCCGTAACCGATTGTTAACTTATCCGCAGTGCATTTGTATGGCTTAGACCTAAAGCCCTCATGCGCTTTTAATTGCTCTATTAATTTACTCACGCCTGCACCACCCAAGCATCAACAACGCTATAACCTTCGCGCATGTTTTCACCTTCTTCTTTTGCCGCTTTGACGCTATCAGCTTCAACTATTGTCGTGAACGAGTCATCACGCGACTTCAATCTAAGTTTAACAAGCATGTATCACCTCTTTTACCACTTTGCCATTTTTAAAGAATCGCATTTTACTGTTAAGGTTAAATTTACTATCTGCCGAGCATGGCTTCAAATCGCAGTGCTCACGGGCAAAATCAATAAATTCACAAGCAACTTTTTTGCTCACGTAAAAACCTGTTTCGTTTGATACTTTTTCAGCAATCTTACTTTTAGATAATGACGCTAGCGATGTATACAGGTCGGCAATGCGATCCATTACATACTCTGGCATCACTGGAAATCGGCGGAACAATAAATGCTTATTTATCATTTTGAATCTCCACCAAGCTCTATCGCTCTTGTTATCGAGTCTTTAGCCTCAATTAAGTCTGTTGCACCGTCTTTGTGACCACGAATGCCAGTACATAGCAGTTTTTTGACTGCGTGCTGAGTTGCTGAGCACGTCACATCATAAGCTTTTAAAACATCGTAAACATCTATATGACAAACATTTCCGTATCTATCCGATATCTCGCGTTCATACTTGCTTGACGTTACGCGCTCAATATCTCGATTAACCGTACTTACCATTATAAACCTCTCACCTTTTCTCGCCCTGCATCAGTCAGAGCAAATATTTTTGTTATGTTACCAATTGAACTTGGCTTGCTTTCAATTAATCCTAGCTCAACTAACTTAATTGTGCTTTTTGACTCAGCTTTAGTTATACCGCCGCACAACGGTATACCTCGTAACTCAATTAAAAATCTCTTATCTTGATTTGTTAGCTCCATTCTTTTCTCGATTTATTTTTGATAGCTAGATATTAGCGCAAAATTGATGGCTGCGTTATAACCGTTTCGAATAAGCTATAACGCAAAGTAATTAGATAAACTTGGTTAGATCTGGCTTAAAATAATCTTTTCCTTTTCTGATTTTGCCGTTTTCATCAAGTACGGCTTTGCCATCTTCAAACTTACTGTAATTTGATTTGTTAACCTCATCAAGAGCGCCTTCAATATCCATGCCTAGCATATGAGCAACTCCGATAGCTGTTACGATTTGATCGCATAGAGCATCCAATAGTTCAACTTTTGCTTCATCGTCCTTGGCAAGCAACTCCAAATCAGAAAGGTAATTTTTATTCTGTCTTTTGTAGTGATATGAGGCATTCTCACAATCTGAGCGAATTTCTGCATCCCCTGATACAGCTGCCATCTCCCCAACTTCTTCATAATGGCAACCGATAGCCACACACGCGTCCTCAGTTGTTGGCGTTGGCTTTGCCGTTTTCTGCCACTGCAAAATGCTTTTTAATATATTCACCTTTACTCTTCCTCAAATACTGTTAAGTCTAATTTATAGCCAGCTTTAAAGTCATTAACGCCAGCCATATAAGCGTAATATTCACCACCGCAATCGACGGTGTTTTTGTTTTGATAATCATCAAATTTAGCATCAAGATAGCCAGCGCGATAAGCTTTGGCTATCTTTTCAAGCTCGGTTTTAGCGGTAGGCATTATAAAATACCTTCGCGACGATAGTTGCTCATCATGTCGTTGATGCAGGTTGTAATCTTTTCGTCCGTCTGAGTTTGAATTAAACCTAGCAACTCGTGACAGTCGCGGTCGTAAACTTGCTTTTTTAATCGCTTAGCTGAGATTCGCGCTTGCTCAGTTCCGCCAATGTAAAACGCAATAAACAACGTTTTGAATATCTCCAAATGCTTCAAACTTCTTTTTTGCAATTTCATAGCACCACCTTGTAATCAGCGATTAACTCATCTATATTCTTTGCAATTTCAACCTTTAAATACTCAATAGGGTTTTCACCATGAAACATGCAAAGAAGTGCTACATCATCTTTCTTGCATACATTAGACTGACATAGGTATTGGTTTATTATCCTGTCATCAAGAAGGAAAGCTAGCCCATCATCTGCCACCAAATCAATCACAGTGTCGCGACCGTAAATCTCAAATGCAATATGCACATCGCGCTCAGTGGTCATAATCGTGCGCTTCTTGAATTTCTCAATAGCCTCGTCGCGCTCTGCCTCTGCTTTAATATCGAAAGTTGATTCCATTTTTATTCTCCAGTTGGTTAATGCAGTAAATTTAATTCAATTAACTCACGTTGTGAAATAACATTTAGTTATAAGCATATAAGTTTAAGCAAAAAAAAGCCCCGAAATTAATCGAGGCTTTTGGAGAAAAGAGTAATAAACAACATAAAAACCAGCACCACAAGAAGGAGTAAAGGTGCCTTTAATATAGCAAACCAGCTACTTGCAACACTACAAATCTAGTAAGCAGCTATTCAATCCAAGCGGTCATTGGCGCGGCCGCCTTTAAACATAAACAAGTAACGCCAATTACTTGCAACTGATCAATGGAGGTTAACCAGAAATTTAATTGTAGCAGCTAATCAGAATCAGTCAACACTGTAATGTAAGCATCGACCCTCGGATTATCTCGATCAACTCCGCCGTATGATTCATCGCTGCCAACTATAATGTTAAAGTTGTCATCAGGTAGCAATCCACACTCGACAAGCGCGTCCTGGAAGAACTTTTTAACAGTGCCGACAAAGTTGTCTATGTCGCTTGAGCGTGTCGATTTAGACCAATACACGTACTTTATAGTCACCTTACCTTCAATAGCATCAAAATGCTTTAGCTGCTCACGCATAAGGCGCTTAAACTCTTTTTTAGCGTTGTTACTGTCGCGATAATAAGCGTTACGATACCAGTTAACGCTCAGAGCTGGATTTTTAGATGTTTTTGTTGGTTTTGCTATGCCGTAAAGCGGAAGCTCAAAATGATAGTCACTCATGCCATTTCCATCCATCAATAATGCAAGGGAATATATTACCGCAAAGCATGAACCACTCACCATCAATAAAATCAAGCTCCTCAGACCACTGACTAACAATATCATTTGCTAAAACAGTATATCTGCCATTTACGCTTGGTCTTCCATCAAAAAATCCATTGCTTAACTCATTCATAAATCACCATTTAAATATAGAAAAATAGGTAGTAAATAAACCATAAACAAACCAATAACTGCACCGATAATAGAACAAGATAATATAAATAAAATATCATCAACAACGGCTCCAATAGTAGCACTCATAAGTCACACGCCATTACTGAGACAACGTCAAATTCTTTGTGCCTCATAAATTCGTCACTTCTACCCCATCCGCATTCAGCATTCTCCATACGATCAAAAGTCCAAATATATTTTTTAGTATTTGTTTCACATCTCAAGAATAAGTAGCGGTAAACATCCAATGCAGATTGCTTTGCTTTTTTATTTTTCATAAGTCACCAAAGCGCCCGAAGGCGCATTATTAATTAGAACGGAGGGTTTTGATTTCCCTGCGGCGCAAAACCTTGCTGTGGAGCGTAACCGCCTTGTTGTGGTGCTTGTTGTTGCGGCGCAAAACCTTGCTGTTGTTGAAACCCACCTTGCTGTTGTGGCGCCTGCTGATTTGGTGAGTGAATATAGCCAAGCTTGGCATTTAACAGTTCGATACTAATTGACTGACCATTCTGACCGTCAAAAGTTTTAATTTTTTGCTGGTCTCCGCTAATCTCAATAATTGCACCTTCAACTAAGGCTGATTGATAAAACTGAATCTGAGCTGGAGCTTTTGCAAAAATTACCGCTTCATAATTTGTGAACTCATTTTGCTTCGTGTCGCGATCATAATACTTAACACCAACGCGAACACCAAAACCAACTGATTCACCTGCTTGAAACTGTGTTGCTGCTTTATTTAACTTACCTACAATTGTATGGGCCATTTTAAGTTTCCTATTAATAGTTAATTGTTACGTTTTTAATTTGTTTCTTTGCTATAAGCTTGATGACTTCTTTTGCTGTAGCTTCATCAATACCATTTTCAATAAGGCATGATAGCGCCTCTCTGTTTACACTAGCCTGATGATTAATATCCGCTTCACGCTTTAGGCGTTCGTTTTCCGCTCTTTGCTGTTCAGCAATTATTTTATCTCGCTCAATAGTTGCAGCTCTTTCTGCTACTTCTTTGGCAATTAAAGCCTCTCGCTCAATTTGAGCTTGCTTTTGACGCTCCTTTTCAGCTTCACGCTCGCCAGCTTCAAGATCCCAAATTCGATTTAGCATGATTGCTTCTTCATGATCTAATTGATATTGCTCAGCTTGCGCCTTCATATCTTCAACACGTTTTATTTCTGCAAGCTCAGCGGCTCGCTTAGCCTTATGCTCATCAATTAGCAATGTGAAAGGCTTGTTTGCAGACTCGAGCCTAAACTTGATTGCAGCCGCTTCATCCTCAACTTGCTTTTTATAAGCTTTTGATTTGTCGATACGCGCTCTATCAAGCTTTTTAAGCATATCATTAATTACGACAGCTTTTTCTTTGACGTATTTACGCTCTTCTTTATTGTCCATATCAACATAAAGACCTTCGTATTTTGCCGATTCAGCCTCAAGTTGCTGCAAAAAATCCTCTGTGGTTAACTCTTTAAAAATTGCTATTTCCATTTTACGCTCCAGTCATACTGTTCAATTGATTTATTCTTTGCTCGCCAAGCGAACCCCAAAACTTAGCAATTGAACCAGTCCAATTTTTTGCAATGTAATCAGTGTTGTTCGTTGATATTGCTTGATCTAACATGCCAATAAAATCGTTAAACTCATTGCTAGCGTTTTTATTTGCTCTAACACTTGCCGCGTCCTCATCTTCCTGCGTCATACCAAGTATTGCAGCGTAAGCATATCTACGCATGTAAGTGATTGATGCGCCCATTGCCTGCGCTGGGTTTTTCCCTGCACCGCCTTGCAAAACAGCCTTTTCCATCAAGAATGTATCACCCATATACTGACCGCTTGAGTGAGTCAATATAGTTGTAAGCGTAGTTCCTTGCTCGCATTGACCGATAAACTGCGCTACAGCAAGACCATTGGCTTTTAGTGGGTCTTTTGCAACATCAATGCACTGAGCTAAGTCGGCGTACTTGTAACCATGACCAGCCTTGCTCTTTGTTGCATTGCTCAAATCACCCTGGAAGCTCGCAAACGCTGCAAACAACTCCGGGCCAGCTTTATCTAACATCATTGGCAACGCTCCGAAAGTATTTGCTCAATCTCATAAACTCGCGCTAAGTCACTATCCGTTGGATTAGGCTTTGCTAGCGTCAAGTTAAGCTCAATTAATAAGTTTTCGTTACTCATTTTCCCTCTCCAGTTACTTGGCTGTATAAATCAAGCGCAAACCAAGCGCATCAAACAACTTCACAGTTGTCGCTAGGTTACCACGCCCATTTCTCGCTGCGCTAATAACAGACTCAGAAACGCCAGACATTCTTGATAGTTGCTGACCTGTTACACCTTTTTCCTTCATCGCTTTCGCTAGTAAATCTTGCATTTTAAGACCTCATTTCGTTTTGGTGTGGTAAATTTAGCACGTATATTATTTCTGTCAATAGCTATTTTAGTAATTATTTAAATTGATTAATATTTGATTAGTGTTTATTATTGGATTTCTAGCTAATAAGGAGAAAGAAAATGAAGCTAACAATAAGACAGTTAAAGACAATTAAATCTATTGGTGTGGGTGAATAATATGCGATTAATAAAAGATAGATACAGATTAATCTGCTTGATTGCACTTAATGATTTTGGTGCAGCGTACACTTATTGCGTAAAAAATACAGTTAAGCAAAAAGTTAAATCTGGCGTTAAAACAAACCACGTTCTGCAAAACTTAAAGCAGCTAGAAAAAGACGGATATGTAAAAGGTGAAAAGTCTGGTTCGGGTTGGTTTTGGACTTTAACAAAATCAGGTAGAGAGTTTTTGGCGAAGATTGGTGGTGGAAAATTATGAAGCTACCACAGGAATTAACAGAGCTGTCAGAATTCGAAATAGTAGAACTTCTATACGCAATGCGACAAGCTGTAAAATACAGAGCTAAAAACAAAGCCAGCGTTTATACTCACGAAGCAGCAATAAACACATATAAATTTAAGTGGACAGATGCAAATCATTTGCACTTGGTAAGCATGGAGAAGTTAAATGTCAGATAAACCAAAAATCAGAACGCGCGAAGTATTAAATAAAAAACTCACAGCATACGATTTAGGATACAAGCGCGGATACGATCAAAAGGTG
>Ga0193960_1000376_pt1 | contig 18621 bp, 18 predicted proteins | sample FB_3_MG_FD_140338 | JGI IMG/M metagenome (GOLD analysis project Ga0193960, IMG submission 140338) | Microbial mat bacterial communities from the Broadkill River, Lewes, Delaware, United States - FB_3_MG | ecosystem: Environmental > Aquatic > Freshwater > River > Microbial mats | place: USA... | reverse complement strand
TCAACTCTTGTTGCGACAACTAGAGGAACTTCTAAATAACTACTAGTAAAATTGAGGTATTTTTTACGCTCTTTTGTTTCCATTCCTAATGCTAACATGTCACATTTATGTTCTTTTATATACTGTACAGATTCATTCCAATTTTTTGTTTTTACAAGCTCAAATTTTGCAGATAACATTTTTTCAAATAAATTATAATAATCTGAACTCATACCTGTATGTTGTTCATTTTCATTTAGTCCTTCAAAAGGTAATCCGACAGGATTTATACAGTATTTAATTGTCTTTGTATTTAAATAAGCTTTTTCCTCTTTATTAAGTTCAATATGTCCTCCTCTATACTCTTTTATTGAACCTATCCATCTATTTACCAAAACCTCTTTCTCTTTTTTTGTTATAGAATCTAGAGCTTTTTGTAAGATAGAAGCTAAAATCGTTTTTTCAGGTAGCACTCCAAATCTTAAATCCTCTTTTTGAGTATTTCGAAGTGTTAATTCACTAGCAAGTTTCAAATTAGAATAGAGATTTTCTTTAATAAGATAGTTGATATTTGTTAAGTTTTGAATTAAAGCATCGATTTTACCAAATACTAAATCTTTTGTTAAGTCTGCATAGTTGTCATAGTAAACGAGATCCATCGTTCCTAATTTTTCTAACTCTTTAACATAAAAAACATCTTTTAAAACTCCGACTTTTTTTCCTTTAAGACTTTTAATTCCACTATACTCTCCAAATGAATCTCGTACAAATATCATAATAGGTATATCATAATAAGAACTTGTAAAAGTAGTAAAAGGTTCTCGATATTTTTTATATGAAATGCTCGTTATCATATCTACCTCTTTATTTTTAAAAGAGGTATATATATTTGTCCATTTATCTATCTTTTTTTCAAATATCAAACCTGTTCTTTGAGAGATTATATTTAATAGATCATGTTCAAATCCAACAGGTGTATTATTCACATAATATGTAAAGGGTGTAAAGTCAGGCATCATACCTACTTGAACAATTGGATGTGAAGCAATAAAATTTTTCTCTTTTTCTGTAAATATAATTGACTGTGCAATTAACTGAGTAGTACAATAAAATATAAAAAATGTTTGTATTAATAATATTCTCATCTATTTTTTTCCTTTATATATTTATTATACCAATATAATGTTGCAATTAGAGAACAATTTCTAAAGCAATAGGACAATGATCACTTCCCTTAACTTCATTCATAATATAAGCATCTTTAATATTCTCTTTTAAATCTTCACTTACATAAAAATAATCTATTCTCCAGCCTACATTGTTCGCTCGTGCATTAGCTCTATAACTCCACCAGCTATAAAGTTCTGTTTCATCACCTTTTATATGTCGAAGAGTATCTATATAACCATGAGATAAAAACTTATCAATCCACTCTCTTTCCATAGGTAAAAAGCCTGATGTTTTTTCGTTTGCTTTTGGTCTGGCTAAATCTATCTCAGTATGTGCTGTATTTACATCACCACAAATTATGATTGATTTTCCCTCTTTTTTTAAAGCTTCACAATGTTCCAAAAACCTATCGTAAAACTCCATTTTATAAACAAGTCTCTCCTCTTTACTTTGACCATTTGGAAAATATACATTGAAAAAGGCTATATCTTTCTCTCCAAGTGTAAAATGAACCTCATTTATTCTTCCTTCATCTAAGATATCTACACTCATACAATTATCTTCAAAGCTATGCTCTATTTTTGAAAAAAGTGCTACACCAGAGCGACCTTTTATAGCAGAAGTACTTACATGAAGATTTTTAAACTCTTTATTAAATATAGACTCTGGGATTTGTTCTTTTGTTGATTTTATCTCTTGAAGTCCTAAGATATCTACATCAGTTTCATCTATCCACTTTAAAGCCTCTTTTTTATCTACAGCTCTTACTCCATTTACATTCCAAGATATAAATTTGTGTGTTTTCATTTTCTACCTTCTATTCAGTATGATATTTTTTAATAATTATTTGTTCGGATTATAACTACATTTTGATAAATAAGCTTTTATTGGGTATTTTATGTTTTTATATTACTTAAGGAATTTAATAATGACAGAACTTTTACTAGGATTACTCACTTTTTTTACCTCTACAGTTGCTGGCGTTGTTGGTATAGGTGGAGGAATGATGCTTATAGCTATACTGCCATCATTTCTTCCATTAAATGCTTTAATACCAGTTCATGGACTCACACAGATGTCTAGTAATTTTTCTCGTGCTTTATTTGGGTATAAAGATATACAATATGAAGTGATACCAAAATTTTTATTGGGATCTATTTTAGGTATAGCTTTATTTGCTTCTATTTTGTATTTTATCTCATTAGAGTATGTACCTTTATTTATAGGTATCTATATTTTACTCTCACTATGGTCAAAAAAATTTAATGACAAAATAAAAAGATATGAGAGTTATTTTTTAGCTGGTTTCTTTCAAACAGGTTTATCTATTGTTGTAGGTGCAACTGGACCTCTTACTATGACATTACTTCTTAAAGACTATGAAGATAAACATAAAGTTGTTGCAACTGGTGCTGCTTTAATGAGTATCACTCATACTCTAAAAGTATTTGTATTTATGTTTTTTGGTTTTGTATTTTTTGATTATATTGGGATATTGGCTGCTATGATTATAGGAGCTGTAGCTGGAAGTTATGCAGGTACTCAACTTCGTGATAAAATAGATGGCAAAAAATTTGTGATGATTTTAAAAGTACTTTTATCTGCTCTTGCAATTAAAGTTATCGTTGGTGTATTTATCTAAAAAAGTGTCTCTTGGGTAAGTTTCACTTTTGTAGAATTTTTGATACACTCTATACTATCATTTCTCACACTATTTACAAATTCACTCACTTCTGCAATATCAATGTAATCATTTGATATAGGTGTAAATAGCGTGTTTAACTCTTCATAGGAACTATTTAAATCCAACCATTTAGTCCACGCTGTCTCTTTTAATATAACAGGCATTCTATCATGTATAGTTTCTATTTTACTATTTGGTTGCGTTGTAAGTAATGCACAAGATAGTATGTTTTTTCCTAAATCATTATCATACCAATACTCATAGATTCCGGCAAATGCAAAATAGTTATTTTTAGTTGAAGAGATAAGATAAGGTATAGAGGTTTTAAGTATCTCATCTTTTTTCCACTCATAGTAACCATTTACAGGGATAAGACATCGTCTTTGTTTGTATGATTCTCTAAAACTTTTTTTTTCAAAAACTGTTTCACTTCGAGCATTGATATTTAAACTACTTCTATCCTTTGCCCAAGAGGGTATAAGTCCAAAGTGTGCATAAGTATAGAGTTTTGTATTTGTAAAAATAGGAATATTTATCGTTGGTGCGATATTATACCTCTTGTAGAGAACTTGAATATCATCATCATATTTTCCTATCTTTTTAAAAACATCCTCTTTAAAACTACTATCATCATAGATAGCTAAACGTCCTGGCATTTTTTATAGGTACCTAAAAAATTCATCTCTAGATATCTCTTTTGCACCTAAAGATTCTAAGTGACTATTATGTACTTGACAATCTATAATTTTGATACCATTCTCTTTTGATTGTTGGCACAAATGATAAAAAGCCACTTTTGAAGCGTCTTTAACATCTGCAAACATACTTTCACCACAAAAAACATTGTTAATCATAATTCCATACAGTCCACCCACTAGTTTACCATCTAAATAACACTCTATCGAAGAAGCATAGCCCAGTTTATAAAGATTTGTGTATGCTTCTATAAAAGGTTCGCTTATCCATGTTTCATCCTCATGTTTTCTTTTAATAGTAGCACATTTATGTATCACTTCATCAAAATTTTCATTTGACTTAATCACAAAACCTTTATTATTTATAGTTCTTTTGAGACTTTTTGAGAGCTTAAATTCTTCGGGAAATAAAACCATTCTTTTACGTGGACAATACCAATGAATATAATTATATTCATCTATATACCAAGGGAAAAGTCCCCCTTTATAGGCATTAATTATTCTTTGCGGATGAAAGTCTCCACCAATAGATACTAAGTCATTTTTCATCATCTCTTGTGTTGGAAAATTAAAATTTCTGTCATCTAATAAATAGATGCCCTCTTGTTTGTCTATGAGTTCCATTGGTGTATGTTATCTCATTTTATATAAAACTACAAACTATATAATTTAATATCAGCTATAATATATATTATGAATGATTATAGAACAAAATTAACAACACACAGAGAATTTTACCCATCACAAGATTTAGATTGGTCAGTTGAAAGTGACAGAGGTCGTATCATCTCTTCTCCCTCTTTTAGAAGACTACAAAAAAGAACACAAGTATTTGCTTTGGAGTTAAATGCTGCTGTTAGAAGTAGACTCACCCATTCTCTAGAAGTTTCTCAAACTGCAAGATTTATTGCAAGAACTATCTTAAAAAAATTAGATGATGAAAATTTAAAAGAGTTAGAAAATGCTTTTATATCGACAACTGAGATGGCTAGTTTACTCCACGATATAGGAAATCCACCTTTTGGTCATTTTGGCGAAACTGCAATAAATGAATGGATGGAAAAATGTTGTGATGCAATTTTCTTAAAACTACCAGGAAGTGATCTTGTCAAAGAGAAACTCTCAAAAGACTTATGTGCTTATGATGGAAATGCACAAGCTATCAGAATAGTACACAAACTTCAAAGGTTAAACCTTTCCTATACGCAAACAGCTTCTATTATAAAATATACAAGAGGTGCATTTCAAAACAAATCCAACGATGAAAATTTTAATTACTTAGAAAAAAAACCTGGTTATTTTTTTAGTGAAAAAAACTTTATAGAAACTATCAGCAATACCTTAGAGATAAAAGCAGGTCATAGATTTCCACTTACATATATTATGGAAGCTGCCGATGATATATCTTATTTAAGTGCAGATATTGAAGATGCTGTTGATAAAGGAATTTTATCACTCGACAAAATTTATGAACTTATAAAACTTGAATCTTACACGGTAAATACAAAATATGGAACAAATGAAACGATGCTTTTAGATATAGTAGAAGAGACCTATTTTAAAGCAAAAGAGAAAGAGGATGAACCATATCAATTTAATATGTTTTTAACACTCACAAGAGCCAAACTTATTTTTAAATTAGTAGACTATGTTTCTGATTTATATATAAAACATCATGATGCTATTTTTAATGGTTCATTTAATAGTGCACTTCTAGAGTTTGATAAAAAACATGAATGTTCAATTGCTATAGAAATTTTGCAAAATATTTCAATTAAACATATCTATAACCACCCGCAAGTGCAAGCTTTAGAGATAAAAGGATATGCGATTATTCAAGGTTTATTTCAAATATACTTACCACTTCTTAAACTTTCAGATAAAGAGTTTCAAAAATTACTCAATAATCAAAAAATAGATTGTTTAATTTGTAAAAATCTGTTATCAAGATTATCTCAAAAACATCTTGTTGCATATAAAAAATGTGTAGGAGAACTAGAAGAGGATGATAAACAAACATTATTTGAGTGGTATTATCGAGCTAGATTAATCATCGATTATATCAGTGGTATGACTGACGATTATGCGTTACATGAATATCAGGCTTTAACAGCCTAATATTTATAAATTTAAGTGGTCGTAAATTTTATTTTCTACATCTCTTAAAGAGATAAAAGGTTTAGTGATATAATCATTAGCTCCAACTAAATCAGACTTAATGATCTTTTCTTCTGTAGAATATGCAGTCATCATTAGAACTTTTTGTTCTGGTCTTGATTTTTTAATCTCTTCTAACATATCCAACCCATTAATTTCTGGCATCATGATATCTAGTAATACTAAATCATAATTACCAGACATAATTTTAGGCATGGCCTCTTTAGCATTTGTAAAAGTTTCTATTTCAACTCGAGCTTTTCTTACTAAATATTTCTCTAAAACACCTATAATGTTCGCTTCATCATCTATTATTGCAATTTTTTTCATTACATTATTCCTTTTAATTAAATTTTTCTATTTTAACTTTATCTAATGACTGAAAAATTGATGCTGTAGATAACTCTATATTTTGACCTATCTCTATTAGTGTTTCATTTGATGCATTATTGTTATTTTCACTTAAAAATTTATTAACATCAATAGACACTTTCGTATGGTTTTCTTTTATTTTTTGCCAATTTGAAGTAGTTGTATATGGTTCATTGTCACGTTCTGATTCTGCTATCCAATTTGTCAAATTAAAATCTTTTACTGTATGAGCAGAACTATCATCTAACCTTTCAAAAGCATTTTCTTTAAATAAAATATATTGTAATTTTAAATCATTTATTTGGTTTACTAAATTAATATCACCTATTTGTTTTTTTGCACTATCTTTAAATTTTGCATTATTAGCAACAGCTATTAAGTTTGCTGATAAATTTCGTACATCTTCTGCTAATTCAGCAATTTTAGTAGCATCACTTGCATTCTCTTGAGTATTTTTATCTAAAATACTGATTGCATCATTAATTTGAGAGATACCTTTTTCTTGCTCACTACTTGCTCTTGATACATCATCAATAATATCTTTTGTTTGAGTAATAGCAGATTGAAGCTCTTCATATCCAACAATCATTTTATCTGCAATAGTTTTTCCATCATTGGCTTTTAATGTTGCAGCTTCTACAATCGATTTTATCTCTCTTGCTGCTTCAGCAGACCTAGCAGCAAGGTTTCTAACCTCTTGAGCAACAACAGCAAAACCTTTTCCTGCTTCACCAGCAGTTGCAGCTTCAACTGCGGCATTTAAAGATAAAATATTTGTTTGGAAAGCAATTTGATCAATCACACTAATAGCATCTGCAATTGATGTAACCTCTTTATTAATCTCTTCCATTGAAGATACAGTTTTATGAGCTAATTCTTGTCCGTTCATAGCTGAATTCATAACAACATCATCAATCTCTTTCATTTTTACGATATTTGATGAACTATTTTTAATATTCATAGTAATCTCTTCAACTGATGCTGCTGTTTCTTCTAAACTAGCCGCTTGTTTATTTGAAGAAGAAGAAAGTGAATTTGCCGAATCGGTTAAAACACTAATATTTGAAGACAAGCTTTCTCCACTTTCCATAATAGTAGCTAAAAGCTCAGATACATTGTATCCAATAGATTGTGTTCCCATAACTAAAGTACCCATTTTACCTGCTACATTATCTACTTCAAAATTATATTCAAAATTACTTTTACCATATTCTAAAATACATTTATTTATCTCTGTAAATTTAAGGTTTAAATCGTCTATTAACTCATTGATAGCTATTTTTAAATCATTTGTTGATCTGTTTGAAGAAGTACTTTGAACTTTATAAGAGAAGAAACCAGCCCTTACCATCTCAATAGCTTTTTCACTCTCTTCTACAATTTGTTGATCTTGAGATACTACTTGTCTGATTGATTCTAAATACTCATTAAAGTAACGTGCTAAATCCCCTATCTCATCTTTTGTATGAATATTGATTTTTTGATCTGCACTTGAAAACTTCGTTAAAGCTTTCACTGTACCAGTTAATGTTGCCAAAGGTTTGATAATTACTTTCGAGATCAAATATGATGATACTAAAGATAAAGCAAGTGATATAACTATTACTAAAAGCACTGTGTTCCAAATAATACTTTGTAAATTTTCATTTGAAGTTTGTTTCATTAATGCAACATTATTTTCAACATCATCAAGATAACTTCCTGTACCTATAACCCAACCCCAAGGCTCGAATAATTCAACATAAGAGTATTTAGGTTGTGGTTCTTCTACACCTGGTTTTTTCCAAGTATATTCTACAAGACCACTTCCTTTTTCTTTACTCAATTTAATCATCTCTTGAAAAATATATTTTCCGTTGATATCTTTTACATTTGATACATCTTTTCCATTTAAGGAAGTAGATATAGGATGCATAAGCATTTTTGTATCTAGATTTTTAACCCAGTAATAATTTCCTTCACCATATCTTACACTTTTGATATAGTTTAAAGCTAATGATTTTGCTTCCTGTTCACTGATGCCCTCATCTTTAATTTTGTCATAATAAGACTTAATCGTATTTTTTGCCATTGAAACATTATTTTTTAAACTCAGCTCTTTATTTTTATATGCTGCTTCAGTAAAATACTCTATACTATGTTTAGTTGAATCATTAAGTGCGAAAATAGCTTTAACTACTATACTCGTAGCAACTATTATAATTGTAGAAAAAACTAATATCAATAACTTAGATTTTATTTTCATAGGTAAACCTTTAGGAAATTATTTATGTTATGATTGTATATTAGTTTATCTTATAGTATCATTAGTTTAAAAACTAATGATTTATAATTTCACTTAGAAATTGTTGTGCTCTTGGTGTTTGTGGATTTTTGAAAAACTCTTCAGGTGTATTTTCTTCTAAAATTTCTCCATCAGCCATAAAAATAATTCTATCAGCAACCTCTTTTGCAAAACCCATCTCATGAGTAACACATACTAAAGTATAATTTTCTTGAGCTAAAGATTTCATAACATCTAAAACCTCTCCAATCATTTCTGGATCTAGGGCAGATGTAGGTTCATCAAACAATATGACATCAGGCTGCATTGCTAAAGTTCTAGCTATTGCAACTCTTTGTTGTTGTCCTCCACTTAACTCACCAGGATATTTATTTGCTTGGTGTGGTATTTTTACCTTTTCTAATAACTCCATTCCTAGTTTATCAGCATCTTCTTTAGACATTTTTTTAACTTTAATAGGACCTATTGTGATATTTTCCAAAATTGTTTTATGCGGAAACAGATTAAAATGTTGAAATACCATCCCTGTTTGTTGTCGTACTTTATTTATATCTGTACTTTTATCAGCTAAATCTTTTCCATCAACAATTAAACTACCAGAAGTAAAATCTTCTAGTTTATTTATACATCTAATCATCGTAGACTTTCCACTACCACTAGGACCACAAACAACTACTATTTCACCTTTTTTAACACTAAAATTAATATCTTTTAATGCATGAAATTGGTCGTAATACTTTTCTATATGTTTCATCTCTATAATATTTTCACTCATGATATACCCTTAACTATTTATCTGTTTTTCAACTTTTTTCTCTAATTGTCCTGCTATTTTACTTAAAGTAAATGCACATAAAAAATAAATGATTGCTATAAAACTTAATATCTCAAAACTCATATAAATACGATTATTAATGATTGTAGCTGCTCTAAAAAATTCTACAACCCCTATAACATATACTAAAGAGGTATCTTTAAAAAGAGAAACAAATTGTGACACTATTGAAGGTATCATTCTTCTATAAGCTTGAGGTAAAATAATATATATAAATGCTTGCCATGAATTCATACCTAAAGTTTTAGCTGCTTCAAACTGTCCTTTTGGAATTGAATTTAATCCAGCTCTTACTATCTCTGCTATATGGGCAGATTCAAAAAGTGTGAATGCAATAATTGCAGATGTTAAAGCAGATGATGTAACTTTCATATTAAAAACAAGTCCAAAGAAAATAGGCAATGCAAAAAATACCCAAAAAATAACCATAATATGAGGTAAAGCTCTAAATAGTTCTATAAACAATGTTGCTGGAATAGAAAATATTTTAATCTCACTCCATCGTGCTATTCCAAGTATAGAACCACCAATAAAACTCAAAATTATTGCAACAAATGCTAAATAAAATGTAAGTAGTAATCCACCTATTTGATCATCTAATCCAAATAGCATAAAATAAATTCTATCCATTGTTAATGCTGAACTAAAATCTGCATTTGGATAGGCAATTAATTGAAATGATTTTGCTAAAACAATGATATATGTAAGGTTTAATAATATAAATAAAACTTTATGTTTTGCAAAGAATATATGAAGTTTATCATTCATGATACTGCTCCTGCTTCACTTTTAACTTTTACCAATGCATACTTATCTATAAATGACATTACATATGCAGTTGCTAGGGTTAAACTTAAATATAATATTGTTACAGCAGTTGCTGCTTCAAATCCTCTAAAAGTTAAACTATCAATCTCTTGTGTTTGAAAGGTTAATTCAGCAACCCCAATCGTCATGGCTAAAGATGAATTTTTAATCAAATTTAAAAACTGACTGGTTATTGGGCCCCACACTATTTTAATAGCTTGAGGAAATACTACATAATACATAGCTTGATAATAATTCATTCCGATTGTTTTTGCTGCTTCCATTTGTCCTTTTGGTAAAGACTGAATACCTGCCCTAACTGCTTCTGCTACATAAGTACTTGTATAAGTAATCAAAGCTATAAGTGCCGAAAAAAATTCATTATGGTTTTCCAAACCTAAGAAGTTACCAAAAGTAACTAGAATAGGGAAAGCATCTGTTAAAGTAAATGAGAAGTATATAAAAAACATCTGTACGATAAGTGGAATATTTCTAAAAAACTCTACATAATATGTTCCACTTAAAGATAACATAAAATTTGAACTGACCCTTAGTAGTCCTACAAAAGAGCCAATTAAAAAAGAGAAAAAAATACCAATTATAGATAACTTCAATGTCATCAAAAAACCATCTATAAGTAGTTGTTTATATGTTATTAAAACCATCCAGTCAAATTCATATGTCATAAAATTTCCTTTAAAATATTTGTTGAAGCCTCAATGATACTATAAAACTATAGTATCATTTTTAAGAAATTTCTAGTTAGGCCAAACTTCTGGAAGTTTTGTAGGATCTTCACCAAACCATTTTTTATATAATTTTGTATATGTACCATCTGATACAGCTTTTTGAATAGCAAAGTTTACAGCATCTCTAAAGTTTGATTCGTTTTCTGGAATCCCCATACCATAAGGTTCAGTAGAGATTGTTCCACCTGTTACTTTTAAAGTACCACCACTATCTTTTGCTTGTGTACTACACCAAACTAAATCAGTAGTAACAGCATCGATTTTCCCTTTTTTAAGTGCCATTACAGCTTGTGGATATTCTTGGAAGTATACAATATTTGCTTTTGGAGATGCTTTTTTAAAGTTTTCTCCACTTGTAGCACCCTGAATAGCCCCAACTTTTTTACCAGCAAAACCTTTAGCTGTTCTTGTTCTTTCATCTTTTCTTACTAACATAGATTGACCATCAAAAAAATAAGAAACAGTAAAATCTATAGTTTCATCTCTTTGTACTTTATGTGTCATAGATGCAGCTGCAATATCAATTTGTCCACCAGCAACTAAAGGGATTCTCGTTTTTGATGTAACTTGTTGAAATTTTACATCTACACCTAATTCTTTTGCAATATATTCAAGTAAATCAATATCGAAACCAACAACTTTATTTTGCTCATTAACGTATCCAAATGGCTTAAAGTCATACTTAACACCAGCTTTTAAAACACCAGCATCTTTAACATCAGATAATTTATCTGCAAAAGCTGCACCACTTAACATAGCAATAGCTACTAAACTCATCATAGTTTTTTTAAACATGTTCTTTCCTTTTTGTATAATATTTTCTATCATTAACAAGTCTACACTAAGTATCTTAATTTAAAATTAGTAATGATTTATATAGAATATTCATATTATAATCAAATATTAAAGTCATTATATTACTTATTATGTATAGTAAATAAACAATTTCATTTACTTTATTATTTACTTTAATTTTGATACTATTTCATTATAAAAGAAGGGTATAAATGAAAAAACTAGTAATAATAAGACATGCAAAATCAGACTGGAATGATACAAGTTTAGATGATTTTATAAGACCTTTAAATGCAAGAGGTTTAAAAAATGCTCCATTTATGGGTAAAATTTTAAAAGAAAAAAATCTTGTTCCAGATTTAATCTTAAGTTCACCTGCAACACGTGCTCTAAAAACAGCTGAAATTATTGCTAAAGAGATTGGTTATACAAACGAAATTGTACAAAACCCTTATATCTATGAAGCTTATGTGAACAGCTTACAAGAGATTGTAAGTTATATCCATGATACACATGAAACTGTTTTTTTAGTTGGACATAATCCTGGAGTATCTGCTTTAGCTTATATGCTATGTGATTTAAAAGAGAGTATTCCAACTTGTGCTATTGTTGAAATTGAATTCAACACTGATTCGTGGATGGAGGTTTCTAAAGAAAATTCTAAGTTGATCTCTTATGATTTTCCTAAAAAATTTTTATAAATTTATAAATCTTTATATTTATCTTTTATCTTAATAAATTTTTCTTTATTAGTTAAAAAAAGATCAACTAAAGTGGGATCAAAATGCTCCCCTTTTTGTTCTTCAAATAATTTAAACACATCATTTATATCCCAAGCTTTTTTATAACATCTTTCACTTCCTAAAGCATCAAAAACATCTACTAAAGCTGTAATTCTTCCATAGATATGTATCTCTTCACCTTTTAAACCTCTAGGATATCCTTTCCCATTCCATTTTTCATGATGCTCATATGCCACTATTGCAGCTGCTTTTAAAACTTTTCTATTAGAACCTTTTAAAATTTCATAACCTATTGTCGTGTGTCCTTGCATTGTTATAAATTCTTCTTCCGTTAATACATCTGGTTTTTTCAAAATAGCATCTGAAATTGCTATTTTTCCAATATCATGCATAGGACTAGCTGTAAATAAAATATCTGCATCTTCTACTGATATCCCATATAAAAGTGCTAACTCTTTAGAGTATTCAGCAACTCGTTTTACATGGTTTCCTGTTTCTTTGCTCCTACTCTCACCTATCTCTCCCATTTTGTATACAATCTCTTTTTGAGTATCTTCTATCTCTTTATAGAGATTTCTGAGTTCTGTAATATCATGCATTAAATGTAAGTGTTCTATTACTTCACCATTGATATTAGTAATAGGATAAGCAATTGTTTTAACAACATATAATGAACCATCTTTAGCTACATTTGTAAAAGTAATTGAAATATGCTGATTTTTAGCAAGTGTTTCTGCTAATTTATCACAATCACCAGACTGTTTATGAATTTCATAACGTAAATCATTACAATATTTTTCAAGGAGCTCTTCTTTAGTATAACCGCTTAATTTTATAAACTCATCATTTACATATGTAATTTTATTCTTCGTATCTGTTTTGAGTATTGCTGTAAAGGTATTAATTGCTTCTTCATTTTGTACAGTATAATTTATATTTTCATCTAAAGACTTACTTGTATTTGTTAACTTGTTTTTTAATATCTCTTTATAGTTTTCTATCTCTGTTATATCGTGCCTTAAAGCGATAAATTCTACAATTTCTCCATCTTTATCTATAATTGGTTTTATAAGAGCATGAACCCAATAATATGAACCATCTCTTTTCCGATTTTTAAGATTTCCTTGCCAAGATTTTTTTAAAACTTTTATTGTGTGCCATAAGTCTTCAAATACCTTTTTATCCATATCTTCATGTTTTACTATATTATGATTCTGTCCTAATAGCTCATCTTCTGTATATCCTGATATATCACAAAAATGTTGATTTACATAAGTTATTATACCTTGAGTATCTGTTTTTGATACAATCGATCTTTCATCTACAGCATCTTTATATTCAGATAAAATTGCTGTTGAACTTTTGACCTCTTCCTCTTTTCTTCTATAATCGATCCATAAATCTACTTTTAAAGTTATCTCTTCTAACACATATGGTTTTTGAATAATATCAACAGCTCCTGATTTTAAACCATCTCGTATAACAGAAGCATCGATATGCCCAGATATAATCATTACAGGCATATTTCTTTTAATCACAATTTCATTTTTATATTTTTTTAGAAACTCAATCCCATTAGATTTTTTTAGTTGTACATCTAAGAGCATTAAGTCAATTTTTTTGCTGTTTATTATCTCTAAAGCTGTTGCTGTATCTGCAGCTACTTCTGTTTTATAATTTCTATTTTGAAGGATATCTTTAAGTTGTGCTTGAATTACTAAAGAATCATCTACTATAAGAATTGTTTTGAATCTATTTTGTTCTAAATTTTTTATCGCGTATTTGATTTGATCAATTTTATAAAAAAAATCTGAATCTTTTACTATAAAATCTATAATACCTTTTTTATATACTGTTTCTTGAAAATTTTTATCAGACTCTGCTGTTAAAACAAAGATTTTTTCTTTCGAATTTTCTAGTTCATGGATAAGATCAAAGCCACTCCCATCAGGTAAGTGTATATCTAAAATAATATAATCTATATATTGTTTTTTTAATATATTACGAGCTTCTTCCAATGTGAAAGCATTATAACAATTAAAACCATGACTACCAAATGATCTTGTTAACATTTTATTCATAGAAGTAGAATCTTCTACTATTAAAATGTTGTAGTTTGATGCTGTAAATTTAAACTTTGTAATCTCGTTACAAGTTATAGCTATAGACATTTTCGATATCCTTTTACACTCACCAAATTTATATACAATAAAGTATACAAAATCTAATCTTATAGTAATATTTAATTAGTTTTACTAGATGATTTTTTCTTGTCCTATTCTATATAAAGCAAAGTCGTAACGTATCGGATCTTCGTTATTAAATTTTTTTAAAGCTTCTGTTATAAGAATTGCAGATTGTAAATCATAAGTTTTTCTTTGCAATAATCCAAGTTTTAAAGAAACTTTAAATGTATGTGTATCTAAAGGAAGTATCAAATCTTTTTTATCTACATTTTTCCATAAACCTATATCTAAATTATCTTCTCTTACCATCCATCTTAAAAACATATTGTATCTTTTATATGGAGCATTTCCTATCAATTTTATCTTATCTTGTTTGTCTCGTTTAAAAGCTGTTCCTATTAAAAATCTATAACCTTCACTCTCATACTCATATGTTTCTCTTACAGATTGTATAATTTTATCTATACCTTCTAAAACATTGTGATTTTTCTGATATCCTGTTAAAAAAATAGTTTCTAATGAGTTTTTCTCTTGTAAACGTTTCAAAGCAATAAATATTGCAATAATATCATCTTCTTTTTGAAATCTATAATAATGATTTTTTAAACCATTTTTTATCTCTTTCTCACTTTTTTTTAAAAGATTAAAATCTAAAGAGTTTAAAAATTTTACTATTTGATGAGCATTTCCATATGAAAACAAAGCACAGATTAAAGCTATATATTCATCGTTATTTTTTTTTGCTATTAAAAGAGGATCTGGTTTTTCTAAAGATATCTCTTCTAAATTGTTTCTATTGTTTACTTCATTATTTAATAGCTCTTTTATATTATCCATACGATATAATAACCAAAATTTTCACTACTTAGGATAAAAATGTCTTCTAAAAATTCTTCAATACTTATAACTGGTTGTTCAACTGGGATAGGCTGTGAAACAGCCTTATACTTACACAAAAAAGGCTATCATGTATTTGCAACAGCAAGAAAACAAGAAGATGTCGATAATCTAAAAAACTTAGGACTTACATCATTTTTACTGGATGTGACAAAAAAAGACACTATTACAAATACACTTACTAAAATATTAGAGATCACTGATGGAAAAATTGATGTTGTTTTTAATAATGCTGGTTTTGGACAACCAGGTGCAATAGAAGATATAACAACAGAAGTATTAAAAGAGCAGTTTGAAACAAACTTTTTTGGTCTACATGAAGTTACATACCAAGTTTTAAAAATCATGAAACATCAAGGTTATGGTACTATTATTCAGCATAGTTCGGTACTTGGAATCATATCTTTGAAACTAAGAGGAGCTTATAATGCAAGTAAATATGCTATTGAAGGGCTTACTGATACTTTAAGACTGGAACTTAAAAATACAAATATTGATGTAACTCTACTAAATACTGGACCAGTTACAAGTAACTTTAGACAAAATGCTATTGAGAAAACATTTGAGAATATAGATATTGATAATTCTAGATTTAAAGAGGATTATTATAAAAATATCAATGCAGATAAAAGTACCGTTCCTTTTAATCTTGAAGCTATTGAAGTTGCTAAAATTATTGAAAAAATTATTATAAGCAAAAAAGTATCTCCTAGATACTATATTACTAAAGCTACTTATATTTTAGGATTTGCTAAACGAATATTATCAACTTCAAAACTAGATTTCATTTTAAACAAAATCTAGTTTTACCATTGAATTATTCAACTAAATTTTTTTTTACTTTTTCTGAAATTTCACTAACTGTATCTTGTGTAAATTTAGTAGCTTTATCTAAACTGTTTTTGAGTGTTTCTTCTTTTATATTTGTTGTTTTACTTACTGTTGATAGTATTTCATCCACTCTTTTGGGTGCAAAAATATTTAACCCTATCATTACAACAATCACTATTAAAGCTAATCTTATTATGTATCCTAACATTATTTTCCCTCTAATTTAATTCTTTACTATTTGCTTTTTGTTGTAAATAGTCTGCTATTTGCATCAGTGAAAATGTAATTAAAAAGATAAATAATCCTGGGAAAAAACTAACCCACCATGCTATTTCTATAACCTCTTTACCTTCACTAAGTAAACTTCCCCAACTTATTTGTGGAGGATTTACACCAAGTCCTAAAAAACTTAAACCTGATTCTGAAAGTATAGCGCCCCCTACTCCAAATGTAAATGAAATGAGAAATATTGGTGCTAATAATGGTGCAAAATATTTAAAAATAATTTTTCGTTTACTAACATTTGCTAATGCTAATATTTTTATATATGGTTTATTTGATATAGCAAAACTTTCACTTCTAATCATCCGTGCTGTTGTCATCCAGCCTGTTATAAATAAAACAATAATTAAAATAGATATAGATGCTTCCATATAACTTACCAGTGCTAGTAAAAGAAAAAAAGTTGGAAATGTTAAAAACAGATCAATAAGTATAGTTATAGCTTTATCATAGTTTCCTCTAAAATACCCTGCACTAATACCTATTATCAGTCCTATTAAAGAGGCTATAGTTGCACTTAAAAAACCTATAATCAAAGAGGTTTGTCCACCATTTAAAATTCTAGCAAATATATCTCTTCCTAATCTATCAGTACCCATAATATGTTCCAGATTAGGAGCGAGTAAAATTTTAGTTGGGTCTAATTGAAAAGGGGAAGTAGTATAGATAAAAGGGACTACAAAAACACCAAAAACAATAAGAAGAAGTAGGCTAAACGAAAACTTAAGCACGATAGTAGGTTAATGAACTTTTACCAAATTTTTTTGTTTTATATTTTTCAAAACTTCCTAATTGTTCGGGCATCTCTAAACCAGTCATATGTTCAAAAGTTACTAATACAACATTTTTGTTTGTGATATTTCTTACGATATCAAAAGACTTTTCATAAATATCTGTCATACCTTCTCGAATATCAAAAGGTGGGTCTAAATATAAAATGATTTCATCATCTTGAATGCTTTTTTGCTGTGCTAATTGGTCTAAAAGATTTGGAATTTTTTCAAAAGTATCTCCAAAAAGTGTAGTACAATCAGAAGGAGATATAGTTTCACAATTTTTTTGTAAAATTTTAAATGATTTTTTATTTATTTCACAAAAGTAACTATGCTTAGCTCCACGACTTAAAGCTTCTAAACCTATCCCTCCACTTCCACCAAATGCTTCTATAAATATGGTGTCAATGATATCAAACTGCAAAACATTAAAAAATGATTCTTTTAAAATTGATTTTGAGCTTCTTGTAACCTCTAGAGAGGGTAACTCTAAGACTCTATTTTTATATTTTCCACCTATTATCTTTGAAACTACATTATTTTTCATATTTTACTACCTTATTTTTTCCTGTTTTTTTTGCATTATACATAGCTAAATCAGCTTTTTTAACAAATGTATTCATATCATCTTCTTCTATTTTAAACTGAGCAATTCCAATACTCACTGTAATATTACTTTCTAATTTATCATTTTGATAACTCTCTATTTTTTTTCTTAAATGATCAGCTATCTTAAAAGTTTCTTCTAAATCTGTTTCAGGAAGAAGAACAGTAAACTCTTCCCCTCCCCATCTACAAGCATCATCAGTTACACGTATAGATTCCTGTATTATTTTAGATATATCCTTTAATACAATATCACCAACATCATGACCATATGTATCATTGATAATTTTAAAGTCATCAATATCTAACATCATAACTGATAATCCATGTTTATATCTATTTTCTCTGATGATTTCTTTATCTAATTCATCGTTAAATTTTTGTCTATTTAAAAGTTTTGTAAGTGTATCATGGGTTGCTTTATATTGTAACTCATACGTATAATGTTGTAGATCTGTAATGTCTGTAAATGAGATTACAGAATGTTTTGTTTTAAAAATAAATGATTTAATATTTACTCGAAATATAACATCTTTATCTTGTGTATTTTTCATAACAACTATACGTTTGCTATCTTCTAGTTGCATTATCTCATCAGTCCACGTTTCACAATTTTGTGCTGTAAAGCAATTTTCTTTCGTCATAAATAATTCACTTATACAAGCGTGTTTGGCTGAAAACTCATTTAAATCTTTATAACCAAAAAAATCAAGTAGTGTTTGATTCACTTCAAATGAACAATCATCATTTAAAACTAAAATGAGATTATCTTGTGC
>Ga0193960_1000375_pt1 | contig 18637 bp, 22 predicted proteins | sample FB_3_MG_FD_140338 | JGI IMG/M metagenome (GOLD analysis project Ga0193960, IMG submission 140338) | Microbial mat bacterial communities from the Broadkill River, Lewes, Delaware, United States - FB_3_MG | ecosystem: Environmental > Aquatic > Freshwater > River > Microbial mats | place: USA... | reverse complement strand
TGGAAGTGATTTATTAATAAAAATAAAAGGGGAAAATTCTATATTTCTAGATAGTTATAATGCTTTCAGTAATAGTAGATATAAAATTGAAACCTTTGAATTTGCAAATGGAGAAACTCTAAATTATCAAGAGTTTAATCAAATATCAAGTACTTTAATTGGAAATAGTTCTGGTAATAAAATTGTTGCTGTTGATGGAGATGACACAATTTATGGAAAAGAAGGAAATGACTATCTATATGGAAAAGGTGGAGCAGATAAGCTATATGGAGAAATTGGGAACGATGATCTTTATGGAGGAGAAGGGAACGATACTTTAATAGGAGGTTCTGGAAACGACATCTTAAAAGGTGAAAATGGAGATGACACATATACTTTTAGTTTAGGAGATGGGAAAGATACTATAAGTGAATATTCTAATTCTACTTCTATTGATAAAGTAGTATTTAGTGAAGAAATTACTAAATCAGATATAACATTCTCATTTTTAAGAAATGATTTAATCTTAAATTATTCAAAAGAAGATGAAATTCGAATAAATAACCAAAAATATAATAATTATCAGATTGAAAGAATTGAATTATCAGATGGAAGTTATCTTACTAATAATGATATAGAAAATATAACGCAACAAATGAATGCATATATTACTGAAAAAGGATTAGATATTCAAAATAACCAAGATATACAAAATAACCAATTTTTAACACAAATTGTTCAATCTAGCTGGAATATATAATTTAAGTAATCAAAATACAATAAGAGTTTACTCTTATTGTAAATATATGATATGGATATATTTAATATTATTTTAAATAAAATAGAATAAAATTCTAGATTAAATAAAAAATAGGTATTTAATGAAAAAATTTATAATATATATCTTGTTAAGCACTTTTATTTTCGCTCAACCTATCAACAATGAAGAAGAAAATCTAGTTGATAATTCATTTATTACAAAATTTGAATATGGAAAAATGCTTTATACAAATCCTAGAGGAATAGGGTGTAATACTTGCCATGGGAAAAATGCTAAGGGTAAGAAAATTGTATCTTTTAAACATACTTATAATAAAAAAGTATATGAGTGTAAACTTACGATTCCTAGTATTAAAAATGTTGATTATAAAGTGTTTTTTACTAAAGTAAATGCTAAAAAAAATAAAAAGATAAAATTTGAAAAAGAAGAAGTTTGTAAAAAATTAATTTATTATGCAAATGTAATGCCTACATATTTTTTAGTAGAAGAAGAAATAGAAGCTATCTATAATTATGTACAAAATCTAAAATAGCCTTATCTAGAAAAGGCTATTCCAAATCCTATTTTATTGATTTCTCTATCATAATCAATTAAACTCTCACCATATCCAGAAAAGACTTTTACAAATCCATATGAATTTGATGTTGAAATAAAATCAGGTAAAGGAAAAGTCCAATTTAATTGTGCCGCTCCCTTATTACTATCATTTAGTCTTAGATTATTTCTAAGTTTCAACTCAAAGGTGTGTTTCTTATATGGATATAAAAAAGTTAAGTCTCCATACCCATAGTATTTATAAATATCTGGGTTGTCATCATCTTGGGTTTTCTCTGGAATCCTATACCAAACTCTAGGAATTACAAAAAGATTTGAGAATTGTAGATATGATTCTAAATAAACTCTATTCCAAGATCTTGAATCTTCATTGTTTCTACCATTTGATTCGTGATTTAAAGCAATCTTATAACCTTTTAGAGTTTTAGAATTTTTATATGGAAATTGCACAAATACTTCAGGTTGATAGTTTGTTTCTCTAAAAGGTGAAGAGTCAGCACTTGTTTGCCAAAATGATTTTTGCGTATATGCCCCTGAAATTGATTCATCCATTCCAAAAAAGTTATAAGAAATAGGTTTTTCAATACTAAATTGAAAGGCAGTTTCGAACTGTTCTCTATTTTCTCTATCTTTTAAATCATAAGTTGCAGGAAGAATATAGTTTTTTCTGTATGGATATAATCCAAACTCTCCTGTAATCATTTGTTCAATTGAATGACTAGTTTCCTTATCTTCTATTTTATTTAATTGCTTTTCATAGAAGTCTTTTTTTAATTTTGTAAAAGTTTGAACTTCATGATTTTGATTTTTTGATAAGTCAAGTAAGTATTCATCTTCTGCTTTAGTTTTCATATTTAAAGCTTTTTTATATAGAAGCATGGCTTTTTTATATTGGCCTTGTTTTTCTAGTTCTAAAGCCTGTGAGTATGTTTCATTTAAGTTCTGTGATAATGCAAATGTTGAACATATACATAGTAATAGTATCTTTTTCATATGATTTTAAACCTATATAATAATATTAAAATTAATTTTACACAAAAACTAATTATATATTGATTTTATAAATTAAGCTTATAGTGTATAAAAGTGATTTCATGGTATAATCGCGAAAAATTATAAAATATAAAGGTTAATATATGCTTGTTGCTCCTTCAATACTATCAGCAGATTTTGGAAAATTAGATGAGGAAATTAAAGCTATTTGTGATGGCGGATGTGATTTAGTTCACGTTGATGTTATGGATGGTCATTTTGTACCAAATATGACTATTGGGCCTGTTGTTGTAAATCCAGTTGCTAAAGCTGCAACTAAACCTCTTGATGTACATTTAATGGTTGAAAATAATACTTTTTTTGTTGAGCTTTTTGCTCCTTTAAAACCTGAATATATATCATTTCATTTAGAGAGTGAATCTCACCCACATAGACTTATTCAAAAAATTAGATCATATGGAATTAAACCTGCAATAGTTTTAAATCCACACTCTAGACCTGAAGATATTGAGTACTTATTAGAAGATTTAGATATGGTTTTATTAATGTCAGTAAACCCAGGTTTTGGTGGACAAAAATTTATTACTTCTGTAGTTGAAAAAGCTAAGAAATTAAAAAAATTAATTAAAGAAAGAAACCCAGCCTGTCTTATTGAAGTTGATGGTGGTGTAAATGATAAAAATATCCATGAACTAAAAGATGCTGGTGTTGATGTTGTTGTTGCTGGATCATATGTATTTGGTAATGATGATTACTCAAAAGCTATAAAGAGCTTACAGGTTTAATATGAAAGTTAAAATCTGTGGAATTACTAACTTAAGTGATGCATTAGCTGCAATTGATGCTGGAGCTGATGCTTTAGGTTTTGTTTTTTACCCAAAATCTCCTCGATATATAGAACCATTTGAAGCAAGAAAAATTGTTGAAAAGCTTCCTCCTTTTATCCAAACGGTAGGACTTTTTGTAAATGAATATAATACTTTTATTCATCATGTGTGCATAAATGCAAAAATGCAATCAGCACAAATTATTGATGATGACAATTATACAGATTTTCCTGCTTTAGATGTTAGATATATAAAGGTTTTAAGAGCTACTTCAAAAGAAGATATTCAAAATATCTCTAATGAAGAATATATTTTAGTAGATGCTTTTGTTGAAAACTTTGGTGGTGCAGGTAAAAGAGTTGCATTAGAATGGTTTGAGAATAAAGATTGTTCAAAAATGATTTTAGCTGGTGGATTAAATGAAGATAATCTATGTGAATTAAAAGGTCTTAATCTTTATGGCGTAGATGTAAGCTCTGGTGTTGAAGCTTCCAAAGGAAAAAAAGATCATAATAAGATGATAAATTTTGTAAAAGCTGCAAATGAAATCTAAGAGAATCTTTGTTCCCAAACCTAGTATTAAAACTGCTAATGTAGTTGATAAACTATTAAAAGAACCTATTCGATATGAAAAGTTTTTATCACTACTTGAAGAAGCAAAAGATACTTTTTTTGATAATCCAGAATTAGAATTTGAACTTCTTTTATCTAATGGCTTACCCTTAGAATTTGATGATGATAATGTATATTTAAAAACTACAAAAACAAAACTAGAAGATCAAACGTTTTGTATAGTAGATATTGAAACAAATGGTGGTTCAGTAAAAAAAGGTTATCAAATTATTGAATTAGGTGCTGTAAAATATAAAAATGGCAAAATAATAGATAAATTTGAATCTTTGGTTTATGCAAAAGAAGTAAATGAATATATTCAAGAAGTTACAAATATCACTCCTGAAATGTTAATTGATGCACCTATTTTAGAATCGGTATTAAAAGAGTTTAAAATATTTTTAGAGGATGATGTTTTTCTAGCACATGATATAAAATTTGATTATAAGTTTATTTCTGATTCTTTTGAAAAATATGATTTAGGAAAACTTGAAAATAGAAAGCTTTGTACAATAGATTTAGCAAGAAGAACAATTGAAGCTGAGAAGTATGGTTTGAGTTCTTTAAAGGATATCTTATCAATTGATGTAGATAATCATCATAGAGCTTATTATGATGCTTTAGCAACTACTTATATTTTTGAAAAGTCTTTAAGTATTTTAAAGAATAATGATAAAATAAAAACAAGTGAAGATTTAATATCTTTTTCTAAAAAAGCAAAACAACTAACAATCAAAAAAACTGAACCAAAGGAATAGCCAATGTTTTCTCAAGAAGTATATTTAAAAGCTTTAAATTATGCCTCAAAAGCTCACGGAGATCAAAAAACTCCTAAGGGGTTTCCTTACTTAAATCATATAACTAGTGTAGCTATGGAAGTTATACATGCTTGTGAAAAGTCATCACTAGATGAAGAAAAAGCTAATTTGGCTATTGTATGTGCTTTATTACATGACACTATTGAAGATACTAATATTACTTATGATAATTTGTATGTAGACTTTAATGATGAAGTAGCAGAGGGTGTTGAGGCTTTAACAAAAGATAAAACTTTAGGATCTAAACAAGAACAGATGAAAGATAGTATTGAAAAGCTTCTTGTTCAACCTTATGAAGTTCAAATGGTAAAATTAGCAGATAGAATTACAAATCTTTCTACTCCTCCAAAACATTGGAATAATGATAAAAAAAAGGCTTATTTAAAAGAGGCTAGTTTTATTTTATCTTGTTTAAAAAATTCTAATATATATTTATCAACTAGATTAGAAGAAAAAATTGAAGATTATAAAAAGTATATTGATTAGTTTTTGTTTTATGTGAGAATAAAAAAAGGGAAGTAGTTAACTACTTCCCTTTTTTATTATGCAGTTTTTGCTGCTTCAGCTTCCGCTGCGTACTTAAGACCTAAGTCAAAAGCTTTATTATTAATATCATGTACTTTTGCAGGTACTTTAGAAAGCATAGTTTTTCTAAGTACTTCATTCTCTACAGTTTCACCTGTAAAGTAGTTAGCCATAGCAAGTGCTAATACTGATTGAGTAATAACATTTCCTACTTCTTCTTTTGCAATAGTAATAATTGGAATCTGAACGATATTCCATCTTTTTTTATCTTCTTCACTTGGAGTAACTAAGTTAGGCTCAACTACAATAGTAGCACCATCTCTTACTCCATTTTTGAATTGATCATAAGAAACTTGTGCAACAGATAACATGAAATCAATTTCACCATCATTAGCATAAGGATATAAAATCTCATCGTCTTGTAAAGTGATATCAACAACAGTTGGCCCACCTCTTACTTGTGATGTATATGTTGCAGTTTTTAAACCGTAACCACCATCATTAATTTTAGCAGCTGCAAAAATTGAACCTGCTAGAAGTACACCTTGTCCACCCACACCTGTGAATCTCATTAATGTTTTAGCCATGATGCTCTCCTTAAAATTGAATCATTGTATTAGTTCTGTTAGCCTCTTTAACTTTTTCATAAGACTGACAGTATTCTGGTGCATTTTGATCATGTTTTAAAATTCCTAATGGGAATTTTCCAACTTGTTCTTCTTCTTCAAGTTTATCAAACTTAGCTTTACCAATAGAGATAGATTTAATCCATTCTAAGTTAGCCATAGCTGTAGCCATCTTGTTTTTTCTACCTAAGTTAACATGACAGTTTGAGAATACTTCTACAAAAGAGAATCCAGTATGATCGAATGCTTTTACAAGAATTCTTTCTAATTTTTTAGGATCTAACATAGTTTCTCTTGCAACAAATGAAGCACCAGCAGCTTCAACTAATTTACAAGCGTCAAATGTAGGATCAATATTACCCTTACTCATTGTAACTGTCCACATACCTTGAGGTGTAGTTGGAGAAGTTTGAGAGTTAGTTAATCCGTAGATGAAGTTATTGATAATAATATATGTTAAATCAATATTTCTTCTTGATGCGTGAATTGTATGGTTACCACCAATTGCAAGACCATCACCATCTCCACCAACAACGATTACTTTTTTATCAGGGTTTGCTAACTTAATACCAGTAGCATAAGCTAATGTTCTACCATGAGTAGTGTGAACTGTATTACAGTTGATGTAAGAAGAGAATCTTCCAGAACAACCAATACCAGAAACAACACAAACATCGTCCATGTTCCAACCAGTTTTTTCAATAGCTCTAATTACAGATTTTAAAATAACTCCATCACCACATCCCCAACACCATAGTGTTGGCATTTTGTCTGTTCTTAAATATTCATCATAATTAAATGCCATGATTACATTCCTTTCACTTTTTCAATAATCTCTAGTGGAGATAATGGTCTACCATTTACCTTGAATAATGTATCAAAGTCATTTCTTCCAGAAACTCTTTGTACTTCATCAGCAAATTGACCCATATTTAACTCAGTAACTAAAACTTTGTCAAATTTTTTCATTAATTCATTGATTCTATTTGCTGGCGATGGCCAGATAGTTTTAGGTCTGAACATACCAACTTTGATACCTTCAGCTCTCATTCTATTAATAGCTTCAGTTACACCTAATGAAACAGAACCATAAGCAATAATCATAATGTCAGCATCATCTAACATATATTCTTCATTTAATTCTAATTCATCCATATGTGCATCAACTTTATTGAATAATCTTTTCATTAAAGCATCACAAGTATCAGCATCTTCAGTTGGGTGACCTGTAGGACCATGGTGTAAACCAGTGAAGTGATATCTATATCCTTCAAACATTGGGTTTAATACAGCAGGTTGATCATCTTCACAATCATATGGTTTATAATCTTTTTTATCACCTTCAAATTTCTTTCTAGAAATTTTTTCAGCTTGAACAGTTTCTAAATCAGGAATTGTAGCTTTTCCACTCATGTGACCAATTGTTTCGTCTAATAATACGAATACTGGTTGCATAAATCTATCAGCTAAGTTAAATGCTCTAGCTACTTCAGTATAACATTCATTTAAGTTACCTGGAACTAAAGTAATTGATTTAACATCACCATGTGTTGGGTTTTTTGCTTGTAATAAGTCACCTTGAGCAACTCTTGTAGGTAAACCAGTTGATGGACCACCTCTCATTACATTGATAACAACTAATGGGATTTCTGAAATATATCCAACACCTAAGTTTTCAGCTTTTAAAGATATACCAGGACCTGAAGTCGCTGTTAATGCTCTTTTTCCAGACATAGCAGCACCTAATGCTGTACAAATTCCAGAAATTTCATCTTCCATTTGGATACATGCGTGTCCTCTAGCTGGTAACGCCGTTGATAATACGTGCATTACTTCACTTGAAGGAGTAATAGGGTATCCACCAAAAAACTCAACATCAGAGTCTAGTGCAGCTTTTGCTGCTAATTCATTTCCTGTTGAAATTAGTTCTCTTGCCATTAATTCTCCTTACGCCTCTAATTCTCTATAATTATTTCTTACTACAGCTTCTTTTCTATCTTTAGCTTCATCTGTTAGTTTTGCAAATTTGAATTCTTTTCTATCTGCAACGTAGATTGCAAAATCAGGACATGCTAATTCACAATCTGTACAACCGATACACGCATCAGGATGTACAACTTTAATCATTGAACCTAAAGTTGAAGTAACTTCTTGTCTCATCGCAAGTACGCCAGCTGGACAAACTGAAACACACTTATCACATGCTTTACATCTATCTTCGTTCACCCAAACAGGAGTGTTTGAAGGAGCTTCCATATTAGACATAATTTCCCCTTAAAATTTTTATAATATCAATATTTGATTAAACTCAATTATTATGGAAGAATAATAACCTATAAAACATCTAAAGAATAAATAAAACTTTATTTTTAAATGCTTATTTGTACTCTTGTTACATTTTGCTACAAGATTGTAAAACTTATTATCTATGTATGGTCTAAACTGTGATTTAACTTAATAAAATAACCTAATTTATTTTCCAAGATATTTCAATTAATTTCATATAAATTTCACATTAATTGTATTTATTAGATTGTAAAAAAATGCCCTTAAATAAGGTATATGCTTTACTTAGATATAATATCCAAAATTAATAAAGGAATCTAATTGCTTCTGTATCAACCAAAAGATGGATATTGTTATAATAGTGACACCCATTTTTTATTCAATTTTATAAAAGAGAATTTAAAGAGTTTTAAAAATGTTAAGGGAGATTTTCTAGATATAGGAAGCGGTAGTGGTATTTTAGGTTTATTAGTCGCTAGGGATTACCCTAGATTAAATTTAAATCAATGTGAAGTTCAAAATGTGTTTCAATTTTTCTCAAATAAGAATGCAGAAGTAAATAAATTAGATAATAACATATATAAAGGTTCTTTTTTAGAGAAGGATTTTGATAAAAAGTTTGATATTTGTATTTCAAATCCACCTTTTTATCATTCAAATGTTGTAAAAAGTGAAAATGAATGCCTTAAAATAGCTAGATACAATGATTCTATGCCCCTTGAAGGATTTATTAGTAAAACTTCTAAGATTTTGAAAGACTCTGGTAAGTTCTTTTTCTGTTACGATGTGAAACAAATCAATGAAATACTTCTTTTATTAAATAAATATAAACTAAATGTAGAGTCAATTCAGTTTGTTCATCCAAAAGCATCAAAAGATGCAACACTTATTTTAGTATATGCTAGAAAAAACTCTAAATCACTAACTAAAATATTAAGCCCACTATTTGTATTTGAAGGCAGTGAATTTACAAAAGAAGTACAATCTATATATAATATATCTTCTACTCACAGTATAAAGGCAGATATTGAATAATTTAATGAAACAAGAAGGTTTTCCTTATGCATTTGATCCAAGTGGTTGTGATGCATGTGGTGGTAACTGCTGTATAGGTGAGAGTGGATATATATGGATTAATAAGCAAGAAATTGAATTCTTAGCTAAACATTTAAATATGACACTAGATGAAATAAGAATTAAATATTTAGAAAAAAAAGGCTATAAATATAGTATAAAAGAGGTACAATTAGGTGAAAATAATTATGCATGTACTTTTTTTGACTTAGAAAAGAAACAGTGCTCTATTTATGAAGCACGTCCTGTGCAATGTAGAACTTTCCCTTTTTGGGACTATTTTAAAGAAAATGTAAACGAGGTATATAAAGAATGCCCAGCTATAAAAAATATCTAATAAGTGCAAGCTTACTATTATTCTTAAATGGATGTAGTAATAGTACGGTAAATTTTGATAATGAAGCTAGTAGTAATATAAATAAAAACTCAGGTTTTGTAAGTATTACACCTAAGAAATTTGATTTAGAAGATCAATACATTATATATGCACTAGAGTATGAAAATCAAAAGTCGTATAATAATGCTCGAGATTTATATCTAAAATTATATGAAAATACTAATAGCTATGAATACTTATTAAAGTATGTAAGATTATCTTTTTTACTAAGAGATTATAGTACAGTTAATAATATTTTATCTTCAAAAAAACTTTTAAAAGTTAAAGAAGAAGAACAACTTTTAAGAATGCAAGCTTTATCCCTTTTCAGGCTAAAAGAATATAACAAAAGTTTAAGTATTTCTAAAAAATTAGTTAACTCATATAATACTGATATAAACCATGAACTAATTGCAACTATATATTTACAATTAAAAGAATACGATAAAGCTTATTCTGAATTTCAAACAGCATATAAAATGAATAAGTCATTAAACACTTTATTATCTTTAACAAATATGCAGTTTTACTATTTGGATGAAAAAGATGAGGCAAAAGATACTCTTAAAAAACAAATAGTATTAACTAATTATTCTTATGGTGTATGTCTTCAACTTTTATCTTTTTATGAAAAAGATAAAGAGAATGATAAAATAGTAAAACTATTAGAGAAAATGTATTTTGAGTATAAAATCAAAAACAATAAAGTATCATTTAATAAAACAAAAAGTTTACTTGCTAGATATTTAGGGAAAAAAGATATTAATAAAGCTATTGATTTTTTTGAAAAACATAGTGATGATAATATTTTACTTTTAGATTTATATAAAAGAGCAAATAAAGCAGAACAAAGTTATGACTTACTTGAAAAACTATATAATCAAACTAATAATCTAGACTATTTAGCACAGATGGCTATTATTGAATTTGAAATAGCACCTGATAAAGATGTTGTTTTAAAAAGTGTAATTTCAAAATTTGAAAAAGTTTTACAAAGTGGTTTAAATAATGCAACCTATGAAAACTACTTAGCTTATTTATTAATTGATAATGACCTTGATGTAAAAAAAGGAATTATCTTAGTAAAAAAAGCATTAAAACAAGAACCAAAAAATATTGCATTTATTGATACCTTAGCTTGGGGTGAATATAAATTAAAAAATTGTGACCAAGCATATATTCAAATGAAGAAAGTAGTAGATGCTGCTGGCTTACAAGATGAAGAAATAAAATTACATTGGGAAAAAATTAAGGAGTGTATTAAGTGATTTTAGATGAAATTAATGAACGAACAAGAGCAGATTTAGAAAAAAGAAAAAAAGATTTACCATTGGATTTATTAGGAAGAACTCTTTCTTCTAATCCATTTACGCCAAGAGATGTTAAACCATTTTTAACTTCAACAAAAGAAGATCCAATTAGAATTATCTCAGAAGTTAAGAAAGCTAGTCCCTCAAAAGGTATTATAAAAGAAGATTTTGATCCAATTGCTATTGCACAAGCATATAGTAATAGTGGAGCTAGTGCAATTTCTGTATTAACAGAACCACATTATTTCCAAGGAAACTTAGAGTATTTAACGGCTATTAGAAGATATGTGCCAACACCATTATTAAGAAAAGATTTTATTGTTGATAAATATCAAATTGTTGAGGCTTTAGTTTATGGAGCTGATTTTATTTTACTTATTGCAAAATCTTTAGGTACAAAAGAATTAAAAGAATTATATGAATACGCTTTACATCTTGGTCTTGAAGTATTAGTAGAAATTCATGATAAAGAAGATTTAACAAAAGCTATGAAGTGTGGTGCTACAATTATTGGTATTAACCACAGAAACTTAGATACATTTGAAATGGATATGGAATTATGTGATAAATTAATTCCAATGATTCCAAATGGAAAAATCATTGTTGCTGAGTCAGGGGTTTCTAATACTGAAACTATTAAAAGACTTAGTGGAATTGGTGCTGATGCTTTCTTAATTGGTGAGCATTTTATGAGAGTACCTTCTATTGAAGATGAATTAAGTAAATTTAAAAACTCACTAAAATAATATAACTATGTCAAATATATATTAGAAATAATATATATTTGATACTTTTTTTACAAAAAAACTATTGATAATAAACATTTTCTAACTTTTTTAATATAAATAATAATTTTTAAGATATAATAATAACAATTAATTTATTTAGAAAGTTTGTATTGAAAAGAGTAACAGAACAATATCGTATTGCCGTATATTTTTTTATTTTTTCACTTGGTTTGATTATAAGTTTCGTATTTGTAGATATTACTTTTTTTTCAGGACAACTTGAAAAAACAATAATGCAAAATGCAAGCACTAAAATTAAAGAAAGAGAAAAGTTCTTTTCAAGATATTTTGATACTCCTAGAAATATTTTAAACTCAACTCGTCAATCTGAATATTTTAATAAATATTTAGACTCTCCTACTGTATATAAAACAGAATTAAACGATATATTTTTAACAATGGTTAGTATAAATACTCAAATTATGCAGTTTAGATATATTGATGCTGATGGAAAAGAAAAAATTAGAATTGATAGAAAATCTTTAGGTTTAAAAGCTAATATTGTAAAAGATGAATTCTTACAAAACAAATCTAATAGATACTATTTTAAAGATTCCAAAACTAAAGAATTAGATAAAGTATGGTTCTCAAATATAGATTTGAATATTGAACGAGGGCAAATAATCAAGCCTTATATTCCAACCTTAAGAGCCATGTTACCAATTAAAAAAAATGGAAAGTTTTCTGGTGTGTTAATTATAAACTATTTTATGAGTGATGCTATAAGAAAGTTGTTTCAAACACCTTTATATGATATGATTCTTCTAAATGATAGAGGATTTCCTTTAGTTCATTATAATAAAAAATATAATTGGAGTTTTTATCAGAAAACAAAATATTCAATTAGTAATGATCCTTTATTTGACTGGAAAAAAATAGCACTAAATGATTTTGTAATAAATGATGATTTTGTTTCTAAAAAATTAAATCTGGATACTCCTGAGAAATTAATATTAATATTACAACTAAAAAAATCTTATCTTTTAAAAAGTCAAAAAGAAAAGCTTTATGAATATACTATTGTTTCTTCTATTATAATGATATTGTCGTTTTTTATGAGTTATATCTTTTCTAAATACTTAAGAGGTTTACAATTTATTATTGATGATACAAAAAAAAGTAATAAATATTTAGAAAAAAAAGTTGATGCTAAAACTAAAGAACTTCAAGATTTAAATGAGAACTTAGAAAAAAAAGTTGAAGATGAAATTCGAAAAAATAAAGAAAAAGAAGAACAACTATTTGCACAAGCAAAACTTGCAGCCATGGGAGATATGATAGGTAATATTGCTCATCAATGGAGACAGCCTTTAAGTATGATATCTACAAATGCTTCTGGTATTAAAATCAAATATGAATTTGGTCAATTGGATGTTTCTGAACTACCAAAAGAGATGGATATTATTGTTGAAAAAACAAAGTATTTATCTAATACTATTGATACATTTAGAAATTTCTTAATAGAGAGAAAAGAGTATAAAGAGATAGTTCTCCAAGAGAATATAAATATGGCAGTAGGGATTGTTTCTTCCTCTTTACAAGATAATTTTATTGAATTAAAAAATGATACTCATCTTTTACCTAGTATTAAACTACATACTATTTCTGCTGAGTTATGTGAAGTTATTATTAATATAATTAACAATGCAAAAGATATATTATTAGAAAAAAATATTAGTGATGCATGGATTAAAATAGGTATATTACAATTTTCAAATAAAGTTACTATAACAATCGAAGATAATGCGGGTGGAATACCTAAAAGTATTTTTGCAAGAATTTTTGAGCCATACTTCACTACAAAACATAAAAGCCAAGGAACAGGTCTTGGCCTTCATATGAGTTATAAGATAATAACAGAGAGTTTACATGGAAAACTTTATGTTAAAAATACTTCAAATGGTGCAAAATTTTTTATTGAATTACCTTTTGAATAAACTAAAACTTATACTCTTTTAAATAGCTTTCTATTTTAGGAATATAGTCTTTTCTACAAACTAAACAAGTAGGAATATTTGATAATTCCTTTGGTAGTTTTGTAATTTTTAAATCTTTTTCGTATTTTAATTTTTTTACTATACTTAAGGGAAGTAAGCTTTTTCCCATTCCTGCTTTTATACATCCTAATATAGTTTCATAGTTACCAAATTCTAAATTTTTATGTTCTTCTTCTGATATTTGTTTTAGATAATTTTGTCCAAAGTCATTGTAAGCACAACCATTTTTAAATGATAAAAATACATTTGGACATAGATTTTCTTTTGGTTCTACTAGAACTATTGTTTCATTTATTTTATTTAAAACTATTAAATCATCACTTTTAGGCGCTCCACTTACAAATGCAATATCAACTTTATAGTTTAAAAGTTCTTTTGTAATATCTCTTGTTGTATTTGTGATTAATTCTAGATTTGTATTTGGATAATCCTTATGAAGTTGTAATAAAAAAGGAACAATTCTTGTTGCTGCATTTGATTCAGTTGATCCTACTATTAAATGTTCTTGATTATCAATATTTTTCATTTCGTATGTAACTTGTTCTACTTTTTTAACTATCTCACAAGCTTTAGGATATAGTTTTTCACCTTCTCTACTTAAAATAACACCTTTTGGAACCCTATGAAAAAGTGAAAAACCTAATGAGTTTTCAAGCTGTTTAATTCTTGCAGTTACATTTGATTGGGCAAAACTAAGGTTGTTAGCTGCTTTTGTTATACTTTTTTCTTTTGCTACTTCTACGAAAACTTTTAAAAGGTTTGAATCCATATCGTTTTTCCTTATATCACTAATCATGATTTAGTATTTGACATACTATCATTTTTAGTGATATTATAGCACAAATATTCAAAAGGTGAAAGATGAATAAAATAAATTTATTAGATAAAAACTCAAATGCAGCAATTTTATTTGCAGGTATTTTATCTTTGATAATTGGAGTGGGAGTTGCTAGATTTGTATTTACATCTTTACTTCCTCCAATGCTAGAAGATTTTTTAAGTGTAAGTTTTGCAGGAGTTTTGGCTTCTGTAAACTATATAGGATATTTAGCAGGTTCTATTTTTGCAATTTTTATAAAAGATATCTATACAAAGGTTAAGTTTTTTAAAATAGGTATTATTTTGTGTATTCTTACTACTTTAATTTTAGGTACAACTCAAAATGAGACACTATGGTTGCTTTCACGAATACTCGCAGGTTTTGGTGCAGCAATGGCTTTAGTGGTTGGTTCTGCTATTGTTATGAGTAAATTAGATATTAAAGACAAAACTGTATCTATGGGAATTCATTTTTCTGGTATTGGGTTTTCTATTTTATTAACAGATATTATTGTTAGAGTTGTATTTTTTTTAGATGGTACATGGGAAATATCATGGCTTGTTTTAACAGTATTTGCTTTTATTGCTTCCTTTTATTGTTTTAGAGTTTTATCTATTGATAAGAGTTTAAAGCAAAATGCTGTTAAACATAAGTTTGATAGGTCTTTGTTTTCACCTTTTGTAATATTTTTAATTTTTGCATATTTTTGTGAAGGCGTTGGTATGGTTGTTCAAGGAACATTTTTACCAGATATTATTAACTCAATAAAAGGTTTAGAAGGTTATGGTTCTTACACTTGGACTCTTGTAGGAATAGCTGGAATCCCATCTTGTATTATTTGGATGAAATTAGCTTCTAAATATGGAAGTGTTAATGTGATTATAGTCTCAATGTTTTTACAAGTAATAGGGATATTAATATCAGCCTTTACAGATAATATGTATTTAAATTTTTTCTCAGGGATATTGTATGGAGGAACTTTTGTAGGATTAGTTGCTTTATTTATGAATCTTGGAGGAAAATTAGCAGGTTCAAATCCTGTATTTTTAATGGGAGCATTAACTACAGCATATGGAATAGGGCAAGTATTAGCACCTTTATATTCTGTATTATTAATAGAAAAGTATCAAAGCTATAACTATGCTTTATATGTGACAGCATTTATTGTATCATTGGGAATAATTGCTTTAATTTTAACAAAAATTTTTAAATTAAAAGGGGAATCAAATGTATGGTGTAATTTTTGAAGTAGAAATAGCAGAGGGAAAAAAAGATGAGTATTTAAATATTGCTGCAAAATTGAAAGAACAGTTGGTTCAAATGCCAGGTTTTTTATCAATTGAGAGATTTCAATCTTTAGTAAATGAAGGTAAACTTTTATCTTTGTCTTTTTGGGAAGATGAAAAATCTTTAATTAATTGGAAGAAAAATTTTGATCATATGGCAGCTCAAAAAAAAGGTAGAGAGTCGATATTTAAAGATTATAGAATACGAATTGTGGATGTGAAAAGAGATTATACTTTGGAAACTAGTACATTAAGTAAAGGATAAAAATGCCAATTATAAATGTAAAAATGACCCATGAAGATGGCGGTGCAACAAATGAACAAAAACAAAAACTTCATGAAGGAATGGCTAAACTATTTGACGATGTTTTTGGCCGTGGAGGGAAAACAGCTGTAGTTACGATAGAAGAGATTTCTACTGATAATTATTCAGTGGGTGGTAAAACTATTACTCAGGTTAGAAAAGAAGCTAGTGAGCTTTAATATAGGTTTATTTAAAGACTATATTAGTCTTTAAATAAAGTAGAACCAACTCTAATCATATTAGAACCACATGCAATAGCAAGTTCATAATCTGAACTCATTCCCATAGAACAATATTTAGCTCCATAAGAAGTTACTTCATCATATATTTTTTTAGTTGTTTTAAAAGAGTCTTTTATAACTTTTTCATCTTCAACGTGTGCACCTATACTCATAACACCTTTAAGTCTTAAGTTTTTACATGACTTAGTGATTTGTTTATAAGTTTCTATTGCATCTTCTGGCATAACACCAGCTTTTGAATCTTCTTTTGCAGAGTTTATTTGAAGTAGGGCATTGATTTTTTTACCCTTTGCTTCAAGTTTTTTATCAAACTCTAAAGCTAATTCTAATGAATCAATAGATTGAACAAGAGCTGGTCTTAAATCAATAAGATTATTGATTTTGTTTTTTTGTAATCTTCCTACAAAATGCCACTCAATTGGTAGTTCATCTAAGTCATCACTTTTTGTTTTTAAGTCTTGAACTTTGTTTTCCCCAAAAGCTCTTTGACCTGCATTATATAAAGTTGAAACATCTTCAGAAGTAGAGTATTTTGAAATACCAATGATTTTTACAATATGGTGCTCAGATATTTTAAGTCTAGCTCCTTCTACTCTTGTAATAATATCATCTAAATTTTTAGTTGCTATAATTTTGTCCATGTTTCCTCTTTTGTTAATTATTTAAAAATATTCTATTAATATCGTTGTAAATTCCAAGTATCATTAGTGCACCTAGAACTACCCATCCTGCAATAGTTAAGAACATGAAAACTTGATCAGAAGGTTTTCTTTTAGTTATCATCTCATAGATGTTAAACATAATATGTCCACCATCAAGTGCAGGAATTGGAAGTAGGTTTAAAACCCCTAAGTTTACAGATATAAGTGCAGTAATACTAAGTAATGCAATAATACTTGATTGACTTGCATCTGATATTACTTTACCAATTGTAATAACTCCACCAATTTCAGAACTAGGAATTATTCCTTGGATTAATTTTTGAACCCCTTGGAATATCATAGTTGAAGCAAATATAGTTTTTTCATATGCATAAACTAATGATTGTCCAATAGATAAATCAAGTTTTATGATTTTTCCAGACGGGGAAATACCAATCATTCTTTTTTTGATTTTTTCTTTGAACATATTTTGAGAATCAGAAATATATGGATTAATAGTTTTTGTTATTAACTTACCATCTCTTTGAATATAAAATTTCAGTGAGCCTTCTGAAGCTCTAATAATTTTACCAATATCATCCCATGTTTTAATATCAGTATTATTAATTCTTACAATTGAATCTTTAGCTTGTATACCTGCTTTAAAAGCAGGTGAGTCTTTAACTATTGTTCCAACTTGCGGAGCCCAAGTACTTGCACCCATAATAGCAATTGCAAAGTATAAAATTGCTGCAAGAATAAAGTTTGCAAAAGGACCTGCTAAAAGTATTATAATTCTTTGCCATGGCTTTTTAGTATTATATGAATCATCTCCATCTTCTACAAGACTTGGTTTTGAATCATCTTGACCTTTCATTTGAACATATCCGCCTAAGGGAATAAGTGCAAATTGCCAAGTTGTTCCCATCCATTTTTTTGCAAAGATTCTTTTTCCAAAACCTATTGAAAATACATTAACAGTTACACCAAAATATCTTGCTGCTAAAAAATGTCCTAATTCATGAAAAAATACTAAAAAAGAAAGTACAAGTAAAAAAGTAATAGTACCCAAAAAAAACTCCGATTATTAGTTTGTAAAGTAGTCTCTTATATACTCATATCCAGAGTATAAAGTTAAAGCAACAGCTGCCCATAATAGTTCAGTTGCAAATGGCCAATTCATAATTAAAAATCCAATTGCAATCATTTGTACAACTGTTTTTACTTTTCCTGCCATTGTAGAAGCAACATTTTTCCCTTCGCTAACTGCAACAACTCGTAAACCTGTAATAAAAAACTCTCTTGAAAGAATTAAAAACACAGCCCATGCAGATGCTCTATCAATTACCATAAGACCTAAGAATCCAGCTAGTACTAACATCTTATCTGCAAGTGGATCTAAGATTCCACCAAGTTTTGTCATTTGATCCCAAGATCTAGCGATAAAACCATCAAAGAAATCAGTAACAGATGCAATTACAAAAATAAGTCCAGCCATATAATCAAGCCAAGAAGGATGCCAAGTTGCAAAGATAGCATTATCTCTATCTATTAAAAACCATAGCATTAGCGGAGCTAATGCTACTCTAAATAGAGCTAAAGCATTTGGAAGGTTAAGTGCTTTATTCTTCATTATCTGAAAGTAGTCCCACCATCAACAATTAATGTTTGAGATGTGATCCATGAAGCATCTTCTGTACATAAGAAATAACATGATTGAGCTAAATCTTCAGGTTGACCCATTCTTTTTAAAGCTGATAAATCAATAGTTTTTTGTTTAACTTCTTCATAGTTTGT
>Ga0193960_1000374_pt1 | contig 18642 bp, 19 predicted proteins | sample FB_3_MG_FD_140338 | JGI IMG/M metagenome (GOLD analysis project Ga0193960, IMG submission 140338) | Microbial mat bacterial communities from the Broadkill River, Lewes, Delaware, United States - FB_3_MG | ecosystem: Environmental > Aquatic > Freshwater > River > Microbial mats | place: USA... | reverse complement strand
TTTAGTGCTGCAACGCACCATATACAAATCGTTAGGTACAATTTTTAACATAGTGATACAATCCACTATGGCACAGCGAGTAAAATAGTCCTTCTAAAACATACTCCCACCAATAAGTAAATACCATGTGGTCAAGTCCATTATGTACACCAATCCACCTTCCTAATATCATTTGCATCATTCCTGTGGCAATAAACACAAACCACAAACGGTTCACAACAACGTATATAGCAAATGCTTTGGTTATTCTTTTTAAAGTATATTTCATAATTCAATCTTTAGTGTTATTAATTTAATTCTGTGCATGCACTTGCCATACATAAACCATTAATCATAACTAAATCTACTAATATTAACACCGTCAACATGCACAAAATCACCTTCTTTTACTCCTAAATAAAACAAAGAATCAGTCTCATACATAACGACAGAACCTTCTTCTTCTATGTTTAACCATAAAATATACTCCATTTCTATAGTTGTACTTTTTCTTACAACTTCTCTAGTTTTTACGTTGTCAATTTCTTCACAAGAAAATAAAACAACTGCAAGTAATAAAATCAATATCTTTTTCATATCTATAATTTTAGTTCATCACAAATATATGTAATGTATATTATAAAAACAAATTATATGTATATTATTTTTTAAATAACATGAGCATACCACCCTGAATTGTAATAGACAAATACTCTACATTGCTTGCTACCTACCCTGTAATTAGCTCCTGCTGCTGTCCCGAACTCTATGTCTCCTGTAGCTGTATTCACTATAAACAATGTCTTCCCATTAGATAAAGGACTTCCAACCCCTAGTGTCTTATCTGTTGAACTAGCTGAACCTGTCCATATTATCACATCGTTATTAGCTAAGTAAGTAGCACTCGCAAAGTTCGAACTCAACCCTGTTGTCACGTGAGATTTACCGTAATGATAGAAATCATCGCCTAGATTTAATGTTCCATTAAAAGTCAAACCATCTAGATCACTAACTAAAGAAAATGTTTTTAATGGAGTACCTAGACTATTGGTTCTTATAAACTCTAAGATACTAGTACTGTTTGAATAAATTCTAATACTAGGATTATTGGGGGTTAATTCTATTTTATCTAGAGAATCTAAACTACTCACTCCTTGAAGCCCCCCGCTAACAATACTAAATGTTCCAAAATTACCTGACGATGCACTAACGTTACCGCTAAAACTACCTGTAGCTGCACTTAGCTCACCTGAGAAGAACGCACTTCCATCTTGTCTTAATTCAAACTTTGGAGAACGCAATGATCCATTACCTACTGTACTTAAAGTTATACCTCCTGTTGTAAACCCATCTGTAGTTTTCTTAGTCCCTGTCCAAATAGCTTCTTTATCAAAATTCCATCCAGCAATAGAGTTGACTCCTGAACCTAATTTCAACAATGTTTCTCCTGCTACATCTCCTCTTAACCCCCAATCACTAGCGTTATTAAAAAATATTCTAATAAAGTTATTAACATCTGCTGATACTTCAAACTTAGAACTAGTAATAGTACTAAATGTTGTTAAATTATCAGTAACGGCAAACGCATCATTAGCTGTAGCGTTTGCTATATCAGCCGTTGTGTCGTCAGTCCATCCAGCTCCATTTGTTATATCATTAGTGTTTATATCACTAGGATTCTGTATAGTTATTGTGCCATTTACAGTAACAGTACCATCTGAGTGAACACTAAAATTCTTACTTCGTATTCTATAATCATTTAGCTTAGTACTAAAAGTCATATCTGAATTAGCTACACCAAACTCAGTTCCGCTGTATAGAGATTGATTATTGAAATTCCAATTAGCTATTTTAGCATAACCATCTGAACTTATTACAAATGCAGTGCTAACAGCATCAGAGCTACCCCAAATACCGATGCCACTCTGTCCTGACAAACCACTGAGTTCACCAGTCCTCATATAAGAATTAAAAACACCTGTACCGTCCCCTCTAACAACATCCATAAAAGGTGAGTTATTGTCTGATGCGGTTAAATACAATGAGTTTCTTCTATTTACAACCGCTGAATCTACTCTTACAATACTAGAGCCATCTGTTAAATCAGTATAAACACCTTCTATTATAACATAATCATGGAATACATTAACACCATCGCCACTTAATGCATAATTAGATGTTATTTTTATTACAACCTTTTTAATCGTGTTGTTTGTTTTATCCCAAACTTGAACTTGACAAATATCACCATTAATAAACGGAGAAGGCTCACACGTTTCTTTATCCATATAAATAGATGTTGATGTAGCATCTCTATTTAATTTAGCACCATTTGAAATCCATAAAGCACCATTATTAGCTCTAATTTCATCTACTTCAAATGCATAAGCCTTGAATGTTCCTCTAACCGAAAGATTATCAAATGCTCCTAACCCATCTTGGTCTAAACTGATTCCTTGACCCGTGAAGGATGTGTTTGTGAAGTCATTTGTAGCAAATTGACCTGTTGTTGTAAGTTTAAAATATTCATTATTTATTCTGGCAAATGTTAAATTATCATTGCCATCGTGATAAATTCTACAAGATGAACCTCCAACACCGTTAAATAATGACAAGCCATCGCTAGAAGTAGTTCCTCTTTGCCTAACTGACAGTGTGCCATCAGTGTTACCAGCTCCATTAATACCGACAAAATTAGAACCGAACGAATGATTGCCTCCTGTGCCTGACTTAAGTACTACATCACCTACACCTGATGCAGAGGCTAAGTATATATCATTAGAACCAGTCGAAGAGTCTCCAATAGATCCAATTGAATCTCCACTATTATCACTGAAACGTATATACGACAGATTTGAATTAACTGTCTTATCTTGAGTGCCAATAATAGAAGCTCCGAATGACTCTGTTTTGAATTTAATAGTATCTGCGTGATAAGCGCAAAACGAACCTAGAGTTGGCTTTGCTAATACATCCCCTGATGTACTTATTAAGCTTAAGTCATTTACAACACTTACTCCCCCGTTTAAAGCTACTGAATTTGAGAACCCCCAATTGCCATTAATATTAGCGTTACTAGACTCAGTTAAGAACAACCCATCAGCTTCAGTTTTATTGTAAACTTCTGACTTAGAATAAACATTCAAATTACTTCTGGCTGCTGAAACAGATAACACATCAGACAAATTATTGGATCTTAACATATCGCCACCTCCTGAGAGAGTAGTTTGCAGTGTTCCTGAACCATCTAAGTAAAATACCGTTGTACTAGAATCAATCTTCATTCCTCCTACAATAGAATCAGTCGCTAAAGGTATATCAGCTACTAAATCTCCTGCATTAATTTTCTCAACCCAAAGTTCTCCCCTTATTACAACGTTATTATTAAATGTCTTATCTCCTGATATATATTCTGGTGCGCTCATGTTAAATGTTTTTACAAAAATACACAAAAAAAAGGGACTACTAATAGCCCCTTCAAACAACGAGATAAACAAGAAAACTATTCGAACATGTCGATAGTAAGTTCATTTCTTTTAATTTTCTCTCTTAGTTCTTTAAGAATATCTTTTTTGGCTTTAGCGCTTACTCCCATCTCTTTTGCAAATGCAGATAAAGCACCCCAATCTTTAGCTAGGTTTTCTAACTTACCTTCTACACTTACGGGCTTATCTTTTATACCCATCATATCTTTCAGCTCCTTAATAAGATTGTCGTCATCTTTTAAGTGCTTAAACAAGGCATCTTCAGCTCTACGAACTTCTAAAGGAGGGACTTTCATGATTTTACCTAATTCATTCCCTTTTTCATCCACGAAACTCCATGTATTACTCATAGGGAAGAACTTAATATACCCTTCTTCTTTTGACTTATATACCAAAGCTCTTAATTCTAGCGATGAACCATCTTTCATCTCATTAACGAACTCAGATATGCCATATTTAGTAATTTCTTTATTGGCTTCTTTAGCTAATACAGTGCTCTTTATAGCTTCCATTATAGTATTGAAGCCCATTTCATCAGTGCCTTGCACTCCTAGAGATTTAGCTACATTAGCGGCCACTTCTGGCTCTGTTTCTGTAAAATATAGTTCAGAGTAGATGATATTATTGAACTCTACTTTATCTATCTCTTCTTTACGAGCTTTTTTAGATTCTTCCTCAGCGTCGTAGTAAGCGAAGTATTTACGACCTTGCGAACCATCAGAAAAAAACGGAGAGATATACCTTAAAAAGAAAATCTTATCAATATCTCTCTTAGGATCAAAAGTTAATTTCTTCTGAGTAATAACCATTCCTTCGGGTTCATGCTCTGGGCTTGAAGTTAATAATGAAGGATTAGATACAATGTTCTTAGAATAAGCCCATGTTTGATTAACCCCGTCAACATCAATAGATGCTACCATAGGAATACGAATAGGAGATAATGAATCCGCTATTAATGTTCCTGAAAAATCTTTATGATAAGTTTGTGTTTTTACGTAGTTAAACTCTACTGGAAGCCTACGTTTACTCATTTCTTCTTTGAAACGGTAGTACTTCTTTGCCATTTTCGAAATAGCCTTATCGGAGTGACTCTGAAGTTCCTCTGACATAGCATATTGTTCTATTACTAACATATTCTCTTGTTTTGTTGTTTAATTCGTTATTTTGTTAAAAATGGAGTACCCAAACTAATGAGTACTCCATGTATTATCTATGCTTTTGTAATCTTAATAAATTGATTAGCCTGAGTAAGCAAGAAGAAGAAGTGTTTAAAAATATAGAAGTTAACACTATCTACATCGTTCACAGGAGTAAGACCTAAGCCATTCATACCTGCTATTGTTGCCATAGCTCTTGTTCTATTTTCTCCACCGTAACTTACATCTCCTAAGCACATATTAGGAATCCCTTTAGATGCAGTAGAAGTTAATGAACCGCTCTCTACTACTTCAGTATTTACTCTAGGAACCATAATAGCTGCTGTACTGAAATAATCATTGTAGCCAGAAGCTCCAAACGAAGTAGGGTCGCTGAAAGTAGTCAAAGGAATAAAGTTATAAGTGATACCACCTACTTTAAACGTCTTGTAACGCACCTCAATGGTTCCTGCTTCAGTAAAATCAGTATTAGAAAAGTCCTGAGTGAAATCTAGAGCTGAATTTAGTTCAATGCTATCCATTAAATCCTGACCTACAAATACGTCAACTACTTTAGGGTTTACACCTTGAGTTTGGAACATCTTTCTGAAATCAGCAAATGCTTTAAACGGAATAGTATTAGTGTACTCATAAGTAATACCTTTATCAGCTAATGTATTCCACATGCCTTCGCCTGAAAGAATCTTATTCTCTGCACCTCTACCTGTAGTTTGTGTAAGACTATTAGTATTGGAGTCCGATAAGAATAAAGCTTTATTTAAAGAGTGATCTAACGCACGCTCACAATCGAACTGAGCTTGATTATATAAACCGCCTTCTTCACCTGAAACTTGGCCGTTATTAGTCCATGTCTCGCGAGAGAATTGACCTCCATCCCATCCTGTAGATTCTTTAACAAGAGAAATGTTGTACGATCTTTCTGCTAGACCTTTAGTTCTTCCTGTAGGTTGACCTGTACCTTCAGCAGCTTTATTAGCTCCGTACATGATCTCAGTTCCAGCAGGGATTAAAGTTGTAATCTCTGAATCAGATTTTAAAGGTTTTGCTGTGTATACCTTAGCTGCCCCTACACCTGCGTCAAATGCAGTGATTATATATTCTCTAGGAGTATTAATAGCTGAGGCCAAATACTCAATAGGAAGCTGAATAGTATCATTTACTCTTAAATAACCTGAGCCATTAGAGTCATACATTCCTGCATCTAGCTTAAAAGTAATTGTTGCGCCTGCGGCTGCTACAGCAATGCCATCAGTTCCAATTACAATTGGGCGAAAGATTGTGTCTTGCTCGAACAACTTCATTGTAGAGTTCGAAGGAACAGTCATTCGAAGACCTGCTAGGTTTAAAAATTCATTAAAACCAAATAGGTCACCGTATCGGTCTACCATTTTTGAAAAATACTGTGGGAAAAGTGCGAAATCGTAAAGACTTCTCCAAGATTCATTATATGAACCTGAGTTTGCTGTTGATTTGAATGTTGGTGTTGCCATAATTAATATAAATTAACGAAATTTCTTATTTCCACCTACTCTAGAAGCGAACTCTTCTGCTTTCATAGCATTACTCTCTCTGACTGAATCAGGAGTTTTAGATTCGTTTAACGGAGTGCCGTTATCGTACTCTCTAATTTCTTTTGCTTTTAGTTCAGAGATAATTTCTTCTCTATAGGTGTTTAATATTTTATCTAAATTCATTGAAAGGAATGTCTTGCGCCTATCTTCCAGTATCTCTTGAGGAGTAACTAAACTAGGATCAACACCCTTGTCAATCATAGCTTTTGTGTAAGCCTCTGAGAATCCTTTATTAAATTCGCTTGAACTTTTATAAGAGAATGTCTTTACAACATTTCCTTCTTTATCCTTTACGTCATGAGTAATTCCATCATAATTAGTCAATTCTGAACCTATTTTACTCCACGTATCTACTCTATTTGTAATATCCTCCTGCTCTTGAAGTTTCTTAGCTGCCAATAACTCTTCAGCACTAATTTTTTCAGGCATTTGAACCTTACCTTTAAGGTCGTACATGTTTCTATAAGCTCCTGATGATTTGATTTTAAGGTATGTTTTTTGAGTGTCATTCCATTCGTCAACAGAACTCCAATTTTCCTCCTCTAAATCAACTCCTGCGTCTTTTGCTATGTATTTCTTTGCTTCTTCAATAGATACTCCTGATTGTAGAGCCATATCAATAGCAATCGCATCTAATTCACTAAATTGTTTAGGGTCACTCTTGATTATTTTCTCTAGGATTGAGCTTGATGCGTCAGGCATATCTTTCTTTAACTGATTTACTACGTAATCCTCTTTAGTAGCAAAATTAGATAAAGGGTCAATGCGTTCTTCTAATAATCTTACTTGTTCTTCTAGATCAGCTTTTCTCTTAGCATCTTCCTCTAGAGCTGAGATTTTTGCACTGTTCTCTTTAGATGAATTAATAAAACTTTTAAAAGAATCTAAGTTTTCGAACTCTGTTCCTAATTCTTTATTAAAATGTGTAAGCCCTGTTTCAAATGAGAATACTTCCTCTTTCTTCTCTTCTTTAACTTGCTCTTTAGTTTCTTCTTTCTTTTCTGTGGATTCTGTAAACTCAACAGTCTTGTCTTCTGCTTTTACCTCCTTAAGCTTCTCTCCCCCCTTGTTTTCGGCATGCTCAGTAGATTCAGCAGCCTTCTTGCTGTGTTTCTCATCTACTTCTTTCATTATGTCTTCTATCATGTTCTTGTTGTTTTGTTGCCTGCAAAGATAATGTTTTTTATTTAATAAGTATTTAAGTGCTTGATTCTCCTAAATCTACCATAGTAGAATATCTATCTTTTATGCTTGGAGGTAATAAATTAAACCCTTTCTCTTTATTAAACGTGGACTCATCCAATGCTTCATAAGACCCATCAGTGTAGTATTTTAAAAACAAATCACCATCTAGATTACTAGCTTTCTCATACCTATCTATACCCTTAACAAACCCTAATTTAAACCCTGTATCAGTAGCCTTATCAACTACAGCTCTATAAGGGTAACCTCCTTCGTTTAATTTCTCTGCAAAGCTAAAAACTTGCGAACCCCCATTGTTAAATGGATTATCAGTCCTTATTGACTCAACTATTTCTGTTGGACTTTTTTTAATTGATTCAGATATATAATCATCGTTATTAAAAACTTCCCTGACTTCGATCTCCGAAGAATTAGGGTCGTAATAACTAGGAGGTGGGTTTCTTTCTAGATAATCCTGTACAGTATTCATATAATCAGATAGTAACGCTCCTTTTGGAACGCTGCCATTTTCTTTAGCTTCTTTTATTATCTCAAGCTTACGCTTTGGACTCATTCTCTTGTTGCTTGGCATCTATTTGCATTTGAGTTAAAGTTTCTTTATTCGCAGCATCTTCTAACTTACCTTCGTATTCAGCATTAGCTTTTAATATCTCAAGCTCTTTTTCGAACTGAGCTTTCATTTGCTCGATAGCCATTGTAGCTTCAGTCTCCATTTTAATTTTAGCTTGCTCTATCTGTGCCGCTAACTGCTGCTGCTCTTGCTGACCTTTGCTCTGAGCTTCCATACGCTGTAATTCGCGTCTTTCTAACTCTTTATTGTACTTAGTCATTTCGTACTTAACACGCTCTTTAATCTCGCGTAAAGAACCTCCTCCGTCTAGCATATCAAATAAATCTATAGCTACCATAGGAGGAATTCCGTCTACTTGACCTGCATTAGCTTTCTGAATCGCTAATTGAATAATCCCTAATATATCAGATTTTAACTGAGTAGATGGTCTTTCATGGAAGTCTAAATTATACACTATCTCTTCTACAATTCCAGTTTTTATTAAATCTATATCTGATTTACCTATGATTACTTCGTAAGCCTGAGCTACTTGGTCTGAGCCTTGTATTGCTAATGGTATCCTCCTAGAGAGACTTTCGGCAGTGTACTTTTTCACTGCAAATAACTGCGTAATTAAAGGCTTTAGCCCATTACTAGCGCTCTGTAATGAGTACTCAGTAACAGCCTTACCCGTTCTAGCTTCAGGGGTTTGCCCCATCATAATAGAGTTAATACCCGCTGTGGTTTCCATTTGTTGTTTAAGAACACCTATTGTATTTATATATTCCTCTAGAGCTGTTCCAATTCCTCCACCTAATTCTTGAATTGGAGTTACGTTACCACCTGCATATTGACCTGTCATAGATAACTTATAAGGAAGTATACCTGTATCCCTCATAAAATCAATTAAGTCCAAAAATCCAGCTTCATTCTTTGAGTTATATACATTATTCAACATACTTACATCAATCGCTACTGTTTTAGGTAAAGCTTGAGCTGCACTATTTTGGAATCTAACCCATGCTAGCATAAATTGATCTAGATATGGAACTAAATTATGAGTTATGCTTTGACCCGTTAACTCAATCATGTGATAAGAACCTTGGACTTTAGACTTCTCGGGTCTATTTACATTATTTACTTTACCCCAATTAAAACAATAATCGCCACCAATTATCCACGAAGCTTTTCTTAATTGTCTTTTACGTAAATTAATTACTTGATTTTCTTTTACATTCTTAGGTTTATAATTCCAATCCACATCACTATAAATAGTTCTCTTTCTTTTAGTGGTGTGCTTCCTGATTTTAGACGTATCTATATCTACCCATTCAGCGTTTAGTACTAGAACTTTGAAATTATCATATCTGTATCTGCCGTTTCCGTTATTGTAGTCAAAGTAATCCCATCCTAAATTATTTACATCATTTCCGTAATTGCTAATGTATTTTTTGGCTACTGATTTTAACACTTCCTCTGGAACGCCAATAGCCCTAAGTTGAGATATTGTGTATTTCTCCAAGTCCCCTGAAAAATCACTATTCCTGTAATCAAAATCTTTGCTGTATTGGACAATTGCATTTTCAGGATCTACGTACTTAACTTTATATCTACATTCTTCTGTGTCATAGTATTCTTTTATGCAGCACTTATTAATATCAATTAAATCCTCAATTGCTTTAACTTTTACAAGCTCTTCCCAATCAGATATATCGTAAGTCTTTTTTAGTAACTTCTCCATTACACGAACTACATTAGGTCTAAAACCACCTGATGCTTCGAACTCCTCAATCTCCTGAATATTATCGGGCTGAAATTGACTTTCTTGCTGCTCTAATCCTCTAGCTCTACGGACTTCATTCATCCATTTAGATTCTTTAGCTTCAGCATAAGCCCTCCATTTAGCTAACTTCTTTTGGTTATCATGCCTAGTATCAACGCAATCAGCAAAAATATCCCAATCAACCTCAGTCATCATGCCTTGTATAACAGTCTTAATATTAGGCATTGGTGACACTATCTTAAAATCTACATTCTTCCACCCACTTCTATTAGATTGCATTGAGTCAACAATATCGCTATCTATATCTGAGCTTGATAAAGTAGGCTCATTGGCTGTACTAAAACCTACTGAAGCTCTATCCATGTATAAAGACTTAGGTTGCGCACCTCTACCGTAAGCTCTCAATAAAGAATAAGACTCAGCATCGCTATAACTAAATCCTGTACCATCCTTTACATATAGACTGTAGATGTACTCAGCCCACCCTTGATGATATTCTATGTCCTTTTTTTTAGGATCTATGTAAACATCTGGTGTCCCGAATACTGTTTCTTGATATGTATTGTCAAAACTTGTTTTTGCCATTGTATTGAATTTGAGTACAAAAATACTTAAAATAATTAATAGTTTCTTTTCATTCTAGATAACATGCTTCGCACTTGATCACCTAAACCTGTATCATGTGAGGATTCCATCACTTCACCATATACGGATTCAGACCCTAATAAAGCCGCTATCCTAGCTGCTACACGGTCATTTTTAGTCATATCTTTTAAGCTTTTCATGTTTAGAAATTCTTTTATAGTTCTATAAAACCCCTCAACATCACTTCTCCTGTCGAAATATATAGCAGCCCTCTCAAATCCTTCTGTTTTGCGCTCTACACTGGCATAATAACCGGGCTTTGATTCAAACTTACCATCCTCCCTGACATCGAACTTTAAGTACCCCCTGTATCCTCTCTTTACAAAGTGTTTATAAGTACTCTCTTTATTTCTTTCTGGATACATCATTGCTGAATAATAAACACAAGCCATAAGGACTTGCTCGTCAAAAGTGTCCTGATCTATCCTGTATCTACAGCTTATAACAAACTTATCCCATCTGTATTTATCTTCGTATTTATTCTCGTTTTTATCTTGTAGTTTTAGTATCTCAAACGATCCATCTGACCTACTTGTCCCTGTTGTGGCAACTAACTCGTCACTATACCCAAATGAATCAACTCCACAAGTGTACAAGGAACTTCTGAGAGGCTTCCAAGTTTCTATGTATTCATTTATTGAAGGAACAAATTCATAATCACGCATCTTATTATTCCTGTGATCTGCTAATGGCTCTTCTAATTTCTCTATGTATCCATTATCTAAATCAGTAACCCAAACCACGTTAGAATCAACAACCCCATTCTCCCATTCAAATCTACCGTATACAATAGGATCATCTTTTCTGAGTTTAGCTTGCGCTCTTTCCATTTTTTCTATAGGTAAATCTAAACCTCCAGTAGTTCCTGACCAGCACTCTTCGTATCGCATTGGCTGTTTACGGATAATGCGCCTGTATTCTATCTTTGCTTTCGGTGTGTCTTCTGCTAATACACTATCCCTGTCCTCTTGAAGCGATCTTATAGCCCCCCTACCATCTAAATAAGAAAACCTGTTTTTAGATACTCTGAATTTTTCGCAGTACCAAAACGTATCTCTTATCAATTCTGCACTTGGGTCTTCATCTACTGAGTCTCCCCAAGGGCTAATAAACCCTTCCCATCCATCTTGACTAGGAGCGTACTGCCTAAGCAATCCTGACTTGGTTTGTCCCGAAGGTAATCTCTCATAGAAACATGAATTTTCAGCTAAAGCGTAATAAATCTCACCGCCAGCATTCATCTCTTCTACCGTAGATGGATTAGTACAAAATCCATGTATATTTAAACCTTGAGACATAGTAAGCTTATTGACTCCCCATCTCTTTTCTACATCTACCTTTGCTCCTTTTACATTCTGTTTAGCCTGTTCATCAAATAAGGCGCAAACAACCTTATCACCATCATTTGCTAACTCATCCGCTGTTTCAGTTGGATAATAGAATGATTTTAAGCTTGGACTTAGAAAATCATTATTAGGAGCTTGTAATTCTAGTGCATTTGGCTTTTTCGACCCGTTCCATACTGGCTTCAAAAAAGTAGGATACCCATCCCACGCAGGTAAGAATTTCTTGTTCCAGTACTCAACAGCGTCTTTACCTGTTTTAGACACAATAGTACCAAAGCCACCTACACTTTTACGTATAATAGCCCAATTTATAAGGAGTCCTTGATGTGTTTCCCCTGAACGTCTATTTTTTGGTTTGATAGTACCATATGATGTCCTTCTGAATAAATCCTTCATTAAGTAAGTACCATCATCTTCTTTGATGGCTCTACCTTTATCATCAACTTTAGAAAATGTTTCAGTAGTAGTGTAAGCGTAATAATCGAACAATAGCTTTCTCCTGTCTCTATCTCTGTATTCGAAATATCCACTAGGAATATCAGGATTAAACCAAAAATTCAACAGCTCATAATGCCATCCGCATATGTAAGTTGGCTTGCCATGATTATAGAACCAATACCCATGAATAGTATGCCATATAACTTTTTGTATATAACGTATCTCTTTTTCGTAATATTCGGACTCATCTTCTAATAAATCCCAAAACTTGTTGAGTATTTTAGTGCCTGTGATTATATTCTTGTTATTCTTATCGTAGTCATCTTTAAGTTCTTTAAACACCTTATCCTCTAAATTTTTAAGCTTCTCTGGTAGTTCATGCCTAGTAAAGAACTGTTCTTTCTCGTCTAGCCCATAACCGTCTATTAATTCTAGCTTAGGAGGCTTAGGTAGCGACAGATATATAGGCGTTAAATCCTTATCGTTAGCATTTACTACAAAATATCTATCAGCTTCTTTATTTTTTCTTCTTCCTGCCATCTGTCTTCTTTTTAGCTGACACTTCTGAGTCCCCAACGAAACTTATCTTCTGTACCTCATAATCATCTTCATATGGACAGAACTCATTAAATACATTCCCCTTCTTAAGTTCATGAGCAATATCTTCTGGGCGCATATTCAGTCTACGTAAATCAGCACTCTTATAAAGCATCTTACGGGCCTCTGCAAGCTCGTCATAAGTGCCTGTCATGAATACTTTCCTTGTATTCTCATTAATATCATCCTTAATCTTACGGACAATATCTACGTGGTTTTTATCTGTACTTGTACTTAGGAATGACTCTTTCATTACCTTTATAAGCATCTCCCATGAGAATACTATCTGCATGTAGTCAATATTCGCAAATGATGTACAGAATAAAATAACTAAAGCCGTTATCTCTTCATTCTGCATCAATAGAATATCATCTATGTAGTCCTCGAACTCACCTGATTTCTTCTTTGGTAAATCTACTATATTAGCGCAGTACTTCTTTCTTTCCCAATAATCACCTTTCTCATCAATCATTGGAGTTCTAATATCATACATTAAAGATATGTACTGGAATATCTTCTTTCTGTCCTTGTGCTTAAAATCCTTAAACCCATCTATAGAATCCATCTTACTGATGAAATTCTTAGCATTTGGATCATAAGTCATTCTTGAAGTGTTTAAATCTTTTAATCTCATTGTATCTCGTTTGTGACAAAGATACTAAAATTAAAAAACCCTCTCTAAATGAATAGAAAGGGCTAAAACTAAACTATGAAAATCTTAAACTAAAGCAACTATCTCAGCTAAAGTATGAGAAACTTTATATCTCATTGGACTTCTTTCTCCATTGTAAATATAAACATAAGAATTAGCTGCCTCTCCTTTTACTCCTACACCCCATGAGATAGATTCCACAGGAACGCTTAATGTAATACTTAGTGCCTTATCGGTTTCTCCTTTTGCTATAACCGTCAAATTAATAACTTCATTCGTAACTGTACCCCATAAAGCAGCTTTTAACGCTGCGGCTGTAGTGCTTACACTTAGATTACTTCTGTTGTTCTCTTTTTTTGTTCCCCAAAAAGTGTAATTTAATTCACGATAAGAGGTTTTGTCGTTGTAATCGCTAACATGCTTACCATTCATCAAGACATTCTCTCCATCAATTATTGGAGTCCTGTCTTTGTTTGAAGTAACTGCTATAATACCTAGTGTATTTGCCATTGTATTTTATTTAATTAATAACGACAAAGATACGAATTAAAAATGATTGGTGTTTTGAACATGCAAAGCACATTCAATAACTGTCAATAAATAGCACGAAACAAGTTCGCACGTATTTATTTTTGAGTTAGGCACAATATTACTTATCCCTGAAATGATATTCAGATACATCATTTAAGTGTTTAATAAAATCATCAAATGTTTCAAATTTAATTTCTCTCATAAGTTCTTCTTTAGGTATCTCCCTTTCGGCTTGTTTATTTAAAAACTCATCATCTTCGCCTAAAGCATACATTACCTTTTCGGAATCTTCGCAATATTCGTAAATTAAATCTTTTTCTGTTTTTCCTTTTATTGTTAAAATTTCAGGGTCAATGTTTTTGTCCCAATGTGTTACTAAAATAGTTCTTTTCATATCATACTGTGCCTAACAATTTGTAAAAATAATAGCCTGATTAGGCAGTTTATTTAAGCTATTATCTATGTTTAAAATTTATCTGTAATTCAAAGTTTTGTGTTTCAAATGGCTACTATTCTTACAAGTAGCCGTTACGTGTAAGTGTTATGTCTAAAGTTCTAATCAACATTTAGTTTAAATATTTTTTCAATTTCACTATTAATTAATTCTTTATTATTTTCTTCTGTTTTGAGTAAAATATAATCCCACTTTTCTTGGTTGAAATCTGGATTAAAACATTCTTTTTTTATTTTTGGCTGTGCTGCACTTAATATTACTGTTTTCTTAATATCTTTCCAATCATTATCTTGTAGTTCTATTTCTTTATATAACAAATCCTTATCTAACATATCAATTAATTTTTCTTTTCTATGTTTTAAAGATATTGATGCACCACCTATACAAGTGTGTTTACTAACTTTAACTAAATAATTATCTAAATCCAATTCATCAAAACATGGATTATAAAATGATAATGATATATCATCAAATTTGAATTTGCCAATAGTTTGAATATCTTTTTTTCTAAGTCTTGTTACTTGTACTGTTTTTTCTGTCTTTCTCGTTCCTACTTTAAAAGATATATACAAACCACACAAACCGATACCAATTTCTCTATTAGTATAATATGGAATTGATATTTTAATCGAACTATCAAACAATGGGGTTACCGTATCTATCATTGTTCTTTTAACTTCAATATTATCTTCTGACTCAAAATTAATAGATGAAATTGAAGTGTTTAGAAATATTTCTATTTCTTTTGCTGTCATTTGTAATAAGTTTTCTTTATTCATTTTTATTTTATTTAAAATTCTACCTAAACAACCCGTATCTACGTATAACAATATATATATGTTATGCGTCAATAAGTGTCGTACTTAATTTTAAATTTTACAGTCAGGTATACAACACATATACCCAAAACGTTGCAGTGCTTTGTATTTAGCTATCATTCGGTTAATAATATTTTCAATCAATCATTGTGCTGTAAATCGGATACTATTCTTATTCGAGCCGTTAGTAAATCACTAACTGCTTATTACTAAAATTATCCAAGTACTCAGCTAACTCCTCTCTGAATTTAGTACTACCTACGTATCCACAACATCTATCCTCGTTACATAATCCGTTCCTATATACACATTTCTTAACCATGTATTTAGTTAAATCAGGCTCTATTTTATGTACCCCTGCCTTGATGTCTTCAAATATTTTTGTAGTCTCTCCGCTAGCCTGAAAACACAACCTTTCATTAGCTATATTAATCAATCCATGTGCATTCACAAACATCCCTAAATCTGTAGGAGTCCATCTACCTAAATCTTCCCCGCCTTTTCTGTCTGTTCTATGAGTTAGTTGAAATGGCTGACTACCTACGTGATGTCTATTTAGTTGTGATGCTACAAATAAAGGTATATTCTCACAATCTACCCAATACAATTGAGTTCTCAATGGACTATGCTCTTGTCTAGCCATAGAATCCATGCTCTGTTTAGATTTTCCGAGAAAAGTCTTTTCACAGGCTATTCTCATCCATTTTTCGTCTGTTACTTTTTGTACTTGTATTTTATATTCTTCCATGTATATGTTTTAATTCTACACAAACATAAAAAACCTTTTCGTTAATTCCAAATTATATGTAAGAAAATATAATATTTAATTTTTTATGTCTTTTATATGTAAATAAGTATAATATAATTTGGTTTTTAAGAGATTAAGTCGTAAATTTGAAGGAATTAAAATTGGATGTATGTCAAAAATATTAAGAACAATTAACGAGAAAAGGTTCACTGGTAAATATCTTCCTGAGCTTAAAAAATACTACCCAGTATTCCAAAGAGATAATGGTAGTTATGAAATAGAAACAGAGGATTTCGGTACTCTAGACTTCTTTCCTAAGAGCGCAAAGTTGCTTATCAGAAAAGATAACACTTGGAAGGAGCATGGCTTCGAATGGATAGATGAATACTTAGTTTCTATTAACGATCACGGATATGAAATGCCTAAATATAAAATAGAGGAACGAATCAGGTCTCTAAACAAAATAGATAGATGTATGGTTATTTCTGACTTAGAAAAGATATATAATGGCAAATATGCTACAATGGAACAAATAGCTGAATATATAATAGATAATTACGTAAGAAAATGAACAAGCAAAAAGCTAAAGAATTATTAATAAGTGACAAGGCTTCTGAAAGAAACACAAAGAAAGCCGAAGCTAAAATAGAACAAATCTACCATGACTTTAAAGTAGACATAGCTTTCATGAAAGGATTCGTACCTAAGCACATTATAGAACTTAATGCTGACGAAGAAGAGTTAGATCCTACAATGTATCTTACAGGAAGTAAACAAGGTGATTTAATGATTAGTAATAAACTTAAACAAATATTTGAGGATTATAATTAGGAATTACGGTTATTAATTATTATATTTGTACGAGTCAAGTGATGAAAAACTGCAATGTAGTAAGTAGAGCTGCACGTTAAATCCAAAATGCTTCAGAGCAGGAGTGCTGACGCTATCACTTGACTTGTTTCAAAACTAAAAACTATGGAATATATAGCAACAGACCCTCATTTCGGTCATAAAAACATACTAACCCTAGAAAACAGACCGTTTAAGTCCATTCAGGAAATGGATAAATATATTATTAACAGCTACAACTCAGTACTGAGTAAATTTGATACGCTTTATATTCTAGGGGACTTCTCATTTGGCAATAAAGAATACACTAAAAACATAGTTCAGCAGATAAATGGATACAAGGTTTTAGTAATGGGGAACCATTGTAGAAGGAGGTCTAAAAAGTGGTTTCATGATGTTGGATTTGATTCTGTTATTGATGGTGGATTATTTTTAAGAGATAAGTTCTTATGCACTCATGAGCCTACAAATAAAATAGACACTTCTGAGAAACTAACACCTGATTCTATAGTAAATATACATGGGCATACTCATTCTGTGGAATTAGATAGCGATGTTCATATTAATATATGTCCAGAGGTATCAGGTTATAAACCAATATCTTTAGATAAATTAGAAGAAATTTTTAATATTAAATGGGATTAATTTAAAATAAATTTACTATCTTTGTCTCGGTATTATGAGATAATTGTAGTGGATTTAATGTAAAGATTTTAATTTTAACATACTCATATACCAATAACAGCCCTGATAGTCCACTACCTGTCGGGGTTTTGTTTTATACGTATATGAGAAAAGAAATAAGTACACATCCAGAGATAATCAAGAATTACGACACAAAGACGTTAGCTTTCTACTACGTCCTGAAAAGTCGTTTCTCTAATTCTACCGTGTACAACTGTAATAAGTCCACTATAAAAAGACGTACAGGTATTTCTTACTACCTAATATCGAAATACATTAAACTCCTTATTGAATCAGAATTAGCCTATTTTAGAGATGGGAACCTAGTTCTTATATCAATGTATAAGATTCAGGATTCAAACTATTCTCAGGGTTATTTCGAGTTTAAACCAAGGAGTTTTAGTGAGTGCGTACTACAACTTAGATATTCATTGCTTAAACAAAATATTTTACAGCAAGAATACGTTCTAAAAAAGAAGCTTGACATAACCGATTTGCAGAACGAAACGACTTCGCATAGCTATAAGTACACTAGAAAGCTTATGAAAATGCGAGATCGTGGGAATTACACAGAAAAAGCTCTTAATAGAATAGTTACATCTTCGCGTAAAGTATCTAAATTACTAAATGTTTCACTTGGAACAGCTAATGCCTTTCTTAAAGAGCTAGCTCAAATGGGGTGGATTCTAATTAAAGAGAAGGTTATTAAGATGGGAGAAGAAGCTAATGTGTATGGTAAACCTATAGATGTAAAGCTTGGGTACTTTTATAATAGCAATGGTAGCATGTGGTATAGTTTAGGTTCTGAAATAAGCCTATTGCAGTAAGATTGTTCAATTATTTAAATATTCACATTTTTAGATTAAAATTTGGAATTTACGATTACTTGTTGTAAGTTTGAATAAAATTATAAGATATGAAATTAAGTAAAGAAGAAATCATAAGCTTCAAGAATGAGGTTGATAAAATGCAGAGATCTTATGAAAAAGAATTAGCCAATGATGGTGTTATTGAATTCAAAGAGATAAAAAAAGAAGATGTGGCTGACTTTCTGGAAAATTGGAAAGGAGTTAGTCAATACAAGACTGATTTTTTTGCCATTGGCAAAGAATGTCTTGAGTATTACGAAAAAGAATGATAGCTTTATAGGTA
>Ga0193960_1000370_pt1 | contig 18780 bp, 12 predicted proteins | sample FB_3_MG_FD_140338 | JGI IMG/M metagenome (GOLD analysis project Ga0193960, IMG submission 140338) | Microbial mat bacterial communities from the Broadkill River, Lewes, Delaware, United States - FB_3_MG | ecosystem: Environmental > Aquatic > Freshwater > River > Microbial mats | place: USA... | reverse complement strand
CGATATCAACAATGGCAGAGCCTGGTAAAACTTCATCTTTATAAGCTTGCGGGAAGCTTGAGTACTTTTTACTTAATGATTTAGCGTCTGCTTCACCCAGGTTAGAAGCAAGTGCCGTTACTAGCTTGTCATCCCAGTTACGTGCAGCTTCATTCAAATTCTTTTCAATTTCTTTCACGTTTATATCTGCTTTAGTAGAGTTTACTTTGACGATGTAGTGAGTTCTTGCGTGTACAGACTCAGAGAAGAAAGTAGTAAACTCAACTTCTTCATTGCTGTTAAAAACTTCTTTTAATAGTTTTTGTGTCTCAACACGTAGTTTGGTGTTATAACGCTCCCTTGGTACATAAACCATACATGAATAGAAACGATCAAACGCATCTCTTCTGACAAAAAGTCCTGTATAGTCACGCTCTTGCATCTGCAATATACCTGTAACATTTTGCAGGAGTTCTTCAACAGAGCTTTGTAATATTTCATCTCTTGGGTAAGTTTCTAAAATATTAATAAGGGCTTTATAAGCATGTGTTCCTTTAGCAAAGCCAGATGAGTCACAAACATCGATTACTTTAGATTTGATTAATGGTAAATCTAGAGCACTGTTTGTGTAATAAGCAGAACCGAACAAACCAATAAAGCGTTCTTCACCAACTACATTGCCTTTACTATCAAAGCGCTTGATGCCTATATAATCAAGTTGAGCTGGACGGTGAACACGAGAGCGAGAATTTGTTTTCGTTAGTATTAGATGATTATTACCCAAAGCAACTTCACGGCCTGTTTCACTTAACGTAGAAACTAAGCGTGTTTTAACACCTTTGGAGTTTTTCATTAAGCCTAAACTTGACTCTAAATTCGCTTCTAAAGAAATATCACCTTTAACTGCTTTTACATCATATGAACGATAGCCCATTAGAGTGAAATGGTTCTCGGTTATCCATGATAAAAACTCTAAGGTGTCATCTTTAGCTTTTTTGGTACCTGGTAATTTGGCTTTTTTAACATCGGCAACAACTTCATTTAAGCGTTTTAACATTGGTTGCCAATCGTTAACGGTGAGTTGAATATCTTCAACAACCGATAAAAGTTCAGCCTTTATGGCATTTAGCTCTGCTTGACTCGTTTGACGGTCAACTTCAATAAAGAAGATAGTTTCTTCAGAAGTCGCTTTAATTTTTGTATCAACAATAGGTGCTAGTTCAGCAATTTCTAGATCTTTAGTTCTGGCTACTTTTAATGGCGAATTTAACATTAAATGCGCAGGTATTCCGAGACGGTTCAAAGCGATGCGAATAGAATCAACTAAAAATGGCATGTCTTTGACAATAATTTCAATAATAGTATGGCTTGATTTCCAACCATTCTTACTTACTGTTGGGTTAAAAACATGAATAACAGGTTCATCATCTTTATGTTCATTCAAAGAGCTCCATAAACTCAAAGTTGCGCCATACATATCACTATCATTTCGATGCGATAAATCTAGCGATGAAATATTCCCGTAAAGTAAATTGGCAAACTGCTCTACTAATGGAGCACTGTTCTTTGGTACTTTTTGATGAATTAACTGTGATACATTATTTAATATCACTGAAGGTGAACCGTTTACTAACGCCATGCCGTTTTCCTTTTGCCTTAAAGTTTTAAAAAGAAAGCTTGAATAATTAAATTAGTTATCTTGGATATTACTTTGAGTAATTTATACAAGATTTATATTATTTTTTTATATCTGTCTATCAGAATAGACTATGGCACGGATTTTATGAATAAATCTAAGCTTTTGCGAGTTTTTTTTTACTCATAGGAGCACTAAAACTTCTTGTTTAACTCAACTTTCGACCACTTTATTTTACAGTAAACTATGTTTATGCATTATTGCTAAATAGAAACTGGTTAATCAGTAGTATTCCTGTTTATTTATGCACAAAAAAAGCGAATTTTATGAATAAAAAAAAGTTTGTTTAATATCAAATTAAACAAACTTTTTTATAGAGGAGCTAGAGCTATCTATTAAATACCAGTTCTTCCTGCAATTTGTACTTTTTCAGTATCTTTTTCTTCTTCAACTTTAGATGGCCAGAAAAAAGCAGCTAATGCTGGGAGAACTATTATTGCTGCCAACATATTAACTAAAAACATGAAGGTTAATAAAATTCCCATATCCATTTGGAATTTCAAATCCGAGAAGAACCACGTTGAAACACCAATGGCAAGGGTTAAACCTGTTATGAGAACTGCACTTCCCCTTTCTTTTAAGGCAGCTAAATAGGCATCTTGAACTTTTGCACCTTCATTTAATTTAGTACTCATGGTTGAAAGTATATAAATACCATAATCAACACCAATACCAACACCTAACGCAATTACAGGTAATGTTGAAACGGTTAATCCAATATCTAAAGCGGTCATTAACCATTGCGCCAATGTAGATACTACATATAAAGGTAAAATAACAACTGCTGTAGCTCTGATACTTCTAAAGCTAATTAAACATAATAAAATTACCGCTCCGTATACATAAAGCATCATTGGGACTTGCGCTTCAGAAACTGCTTCATTAGTTGCAGCCATAACGCCTACTGGACCTGACGCAAGTTTAAACTGCACTTGTTCAGTACCTAATACTTTTGATGCTGCTTGAACAGCATCAATGACAGTATTTATTGTTTCTGCCTTATGGTCCTCTAAAAAGAGAATAACAGGCATAACACTACAATCACTATTTAATAAGCCACTTGAAGATGGAACTCTAGCTATAGACTGTACTAGAGTTTGCTGATTTCGTGGAATAACTCTCCATTTAGGATTACCTTCGTTATACCCAGCATTCACTATCTTAGATATTGAAGCCAAACTAACCGCGGATTGAACGCCAGCAACATTTTCCATACGCCATTGAAAGTTGTTAATAGTCGACATAATGTCATAGTATGTACAAGCTTCTGGTGTCGTTTCAATAATTACTGACATATAGTCTACGCTAATTGCGTATCTGTCTGTTATTAAAAAAGTATCTGTATTATAACGAGAGCTTTCATGTAAGGCTGGAGCACCAGCGTGAAGCTCACCTATTTTCAACTCTTGACCTTTATAAAAGCCAACCAGATATAAAGCAGCGGTAATTGATAAAATAACAACCGCAGGCCCTTTAGTGGCAAAACTTGATAAAGCGACCCATACGGTACTCTCTTCTTTCAACTGCCCTACTTTTGCCGATTGTTTAATTGTCATATAAGAAAGCATTACAGGTAACAATACTAGGTTGGTCAAAATGATCATCGCTACACCTAAAGAGGCAGTAATAGCAAGCTCTCTAATAATACCTATGTCAATAGATAGCAATGTTAAGAAACCGACAGTATCTGAAAGTAATGCAATTCCACCTGGTATTAATAAAGCTCGAAAGCTTGCTTGTGCAGCAGCGGTACATGTCATTCCCAAGCCAACTTTTTTAACCACAGAGTTTATCATTTGTACGCCGTGGCTCACGCCGATAGCAAAAACCAAAAATGGTACCAAAATAGACATAGGATCTAGACCAAAACCTAGAGATGAGAGCATGCCCATTTGCCAAACAACAGCGATTAAAGAGCAAAAGATAGGCAGGATTGTTAAACGAATTGAGTGGCAAAAGATATACACCATAACTGCAGTAATTGCGATTGCTATAGCAAAGAATAAAACAACTCCTTTAGCTCCTTGTGCAACATCGCCAACCATTTTAGCAAAGCCAATAATATGCACTGTTATGTTGTTTTTCTCATAACTTTGCCTAACTTCATTCTCAAGCTTTTCTGCGATTTGTAGAGTATCTAATTTTACGCCTGTTTTAGGGTTTATATCGAGTAAAGCTGCTTTAACCATAGCGCAACTGTAATCATCAGCTACGATACCACCTACAATACCTGCCTTTTCAATATTCCCTTTAACAATAGCTAGCCCTTCAGCTGTTGCTTGAAAGTCAGCCGGAATAACAGGGCCACCAGCAAAACCATCTTCTACAACCTCAACAAAACGAGTACTTGGCGAGAACAAAGATTTTACTTGTATTCTATCTACACCAGGAATAAAAAATAACTTGTCGTGAACGCCCTTTAATGCAGTAAAAAATTCAGGGTTGAAAATATCACCTTCACTATCACATACAGAAATTAAAATATTATTTGCACCACCAAAATTAGCACGATGCTTTAAATACGTTTTCATGTAGCTATGTTCTAGTGGAATATTTTTAGTAAACGAAGCATCAAGTCTAATTTGACTTGCTTGGAATAATAAAAAAACACTGGTAAGAAAGAAAAGTACCAACACAAAAAGTCGATGACGAAATAACGCAACTTCTATGCGGTTAGCAAGAGAGATTTTCATAGTATTTATAATTCCACACTAAATATAACAAGAACAACATCGAATAGGTAATTAGCGGATAACCTATCACTACAAGGAAATTTGTTTTATTCCAATATCAGAAACGACAATGAGTTTTTCATTAAATAACACACCAGCGATTAAAGACTTGCCGTCTTTTTGAGGGTGTAAACGATATGTTAAACCATCATCAGTGCTTTCTAACAAAACACCGTTATTACCTAAAATTAGTACTCTATCGTCTTTACTGATGAGCACTTCATTAAGTAAAGCTGTAGTATTTGTTGATATCTCAGACCAATTACTACCATTTTTAATGCCTCTAAATACATGGCCACGTAAACCAGCGACAATAAGGTTTCCTGTTTTAGTTCGCGCTAAACCAAAAAATGAGCCTTGATAAATATCTTCAAACTGTTGCCAAGTAATACCGAAATCATTACTTTTTGCCAACATGCCAGTTTCACCTAACAAGAAAAGCGTACGACCATCTTTTACCAATTTATTGAAATGCGGTAAAATAAATGCGATTTCATCAAGGTATGCTTCTTCGTCTTCCTGCTTAAGCTCAGCTAAATACTCTACATCATCGGGAATTAAAAACTCTTGATGAAATTCACTTTGCCATGTTTTTCCGCCATCTGAAGTACGAAGCGTTTGCCCGTATGCACCAACAGCAATACCATGGCTCTTATTATCAAAGACTATATCAAAAAGAGGTTTTTCTAATTCAGGAGCAAAATACTGTATCTCCCAACTTTCACCACCATCATTTGTATGTAAAATTGTTGAATCATGACCTACAACCCAGCCAAGTTCAGGTGTTAGAAAATACACGCTAGTTAAGGTTGACTGCACAGGTACATTTGCTTGACGCCATTTTTCGCCGTCATTTGAAAGCAGTATATGACCATACTCACCAACAGCAACGAGTTTAGATTGTCCTACTTGAGTAATATCTAATAATAAAGATTTATCAGCTAAGGGTGCTTGAATGGCAGGAGAAGGAGATTCACTTTGAAAACCGTAGCTAGTCAGACTAAAACTACAAACAAGCAAAGCTATAGTGAATATTAAAAAACGCATAATAAATAGCACTCAACTAAAACAAAATTGTGTATATAATTAATTTTTATTTGTGTAGGTTTAAACAAAAACGGCTGACATAGTCAGCCGTTAATTAAAAGGCCTTATCTACGACCTTCTCGTCTTAATGCAGATGGTGTAAAGTCTCGATCTTTTAACTCGACAGAGAAATCATACATTTTAGCTTCGTTATCTAAACCAATCGCTAAATAACGACGAGATTGAATGTCATGATATACCTCAAGTGTAGACCATTGGGCAGGAACTTCGTAATAATTCAGGCCATGAGCAACACCAACACGGTATAATTCATCGCGGTTATCATAAATATCAGTTACAGCCACTTGCCAACTGTCTTCATCTATAAAGAAAACACGTTTTTTATACGTATGACGTGTATTTTCTTTTAATGTAGCTTCAACAACCCAAACTCTATGCTTTTCATAACGAACAAGATCTGGATTAATATGCCCTGCTTTTAAAATATCGCTATATTTAACTTGGTCACTGTGCAAGCGGTAATCATTATAAGGTATTAACAATTCTTGCTTACCTTTAAGTTCCCAGTTATAACGATTTGGTGCGCCGTTATACATATCGAAATCATCGGTAGTACGTAAGCCATCTGACGCTGTTCCTGGTGCATCATAAGCAACATTCGGCGCACGACGTACGCGGCGTTGTCCAGTGTTGTAAGTCCATGCTTGTCTTGGCACTTTAATTTGATCCATAGTTTCATGAACCAATAATGCTGTACCCGCTAAACGTGCAGGCTCAGTAACCTTTTGCTTAAACTTAAATAAGATATTTGATTTTTCAAGCTCTGCAGGTGAAGCACCTTTAGTTCCATACGGTAACATCAGGGTTTCGTTAAAACCGATATAAGTGAAACTTCCTGAAGCAGTTGGAGCAGCTTGTCCGCCTTGACGTTGAACTTGTTCTCCACGATAGCGCAAAGTGTGGTTCCAAATAGCTTGTAAGCCATTTTCAGGAATTGGGAAAGGCACACCGATAGCAGCTTGCTTAATTCCATTTCCATTTTCAATCAATTCTGAACGAGTGGCATTTTCTTTTACCGCTTGATACACATGTTCAGGAAAAGAAGCACTACGGCGAGTCTGATAAACATTCATTTTAAATGTATCAGGATACGTTTCAAATAACTTAACTTGCCCTGGAGTCAATAGGTCTTTGTACTCAGCCATATTGCTTGCAGTTACCGTATATTTTACTTTGTCAGCTGAAAAAGGGTCTATGTGATGATCACCAGGTGAGTATCCAGCAGGTGCTTTTGTAATACCACCAGTCCATTCAGGGATTGAACCATCTTTATTCGCTGCGCGTTCTGCGCCCATAGGCGTAAGTTCTTTACCAAGCTTAGCCGCTTGTTCGGGTGAAGTTTTTGCTAAAACATTACCTGACAATGCAATTGATACAGCTAAAGATATTAAAGGTAACTTCTTCATTGTTGTTTTCATTATTAGTGCCTTTCTTAAATAGAGTACTTAATGCTGAAAGATACATAATCACGATCTTCCATCTTGTTTGTAGTGCCTACACCACCAAAGAAACTGTTGTAAGAGAAGTCTGCAGACCAACGGCTTTGATAATCAAAGCTAATGCCGGCTGCAATTGACTTTCTATCTTCAATAAACATGAATAAAGGATCTGGTGTGATACCTTTTACGTCATGTGAAAATACAATACGAGGGTTCATGTTAATGCCAGCGAACAAGTTATTGTATTCAAACTTAGCAACGGCTTTATAGCCCCATGCAAATTCTGTCGGGAACGGGTTAGTTTCTACACCGTTTTGTACCACTTGCTCGATTTCCCAAGCATGACGGCCATCAATATAAATTTCACCACTACGTGCCGTACCTGGACCATTCAAGCGAAGTTCACTTTGATCAGGAATATCATTGATATTAATACCACCGATCTCTACCAAACCGACAAATTGGTTTGCACCAAGAGTTGGCCCAAATAAATGAGTTAAGGTTAACTGTGCTTGTAAAGTATCAGATAAAATAAAGCCATCAGGTGTTGCACCAGGACCATAAGGGTTGCCATTAGCATCTTTAAACTGTGATAAGCCATCTAATGAGTCATAGCCTGGTATACCTGCATTAGCTAACTGTTGTGGCATTGCAGCAAATAACAATTCAACGTCATCAATTTGTAAAGGTTCATCTTTACGGAAACTCACCTCACCGGCAACCGATGTAGTGCCAACATTGGTGTTAAAGCTTAACGCATACATTTGAATATCTTCAGGGTATGCAAGTTTCACTTGTGAGAAAGCAGAAAGGTTATCAGAATAGTTTTCTTCTGTGATTTCTGTTTGCGCCATATAGGCTAAATCAGTACCAATTGAAGCCGCGGTAAAATCTGCCATCTGACCTGAAAATAAAGGTCTACGGCTATGATAATTCACATAGTAAAAACTAAATTCTGTGTCATTTAACTCTGGAACATACCAAGCAAGACGTAAACCGTATTGACCACCATCATCAGGGCGTAATTCCGCTTTTGCACCAGGCGCTCTTAAGGTTACTTTAGTTGGGTAAGCTAAATAAGCTTGAGATGCTGCAGCAACATCACCTGCTCTAACCATATCGCGAATTTGATTTAAACCCATTAATAAATAATCTAGATCGATATCAGGGTTACCAGTAAAGCCTAACTGAACATTATTGGCGTGACCACCGTCACCAGCAAAATCATTTGTCGAGAAGTAGCTACCAGGAGGTGGCAAAATTGATTGTTCCCAACTGTACTGATAAAAACCTTCGATATTAATGTTTTCTGTAACACCAATAGACGCCCACACAGCACCAAAAGGAATAAAAGCTTCTTTAAGCTCAGCACCAGGCGCTCTTAAACGCGCTATATCAACAGGGTTAATTTCACTAATACCATGAGATATTAACGTACTTTCACCCCAACTGATTACTTGATTACCAACACGAACAGAAAGTGGCATATCGCCAATATGAAAATCACCATAAGCATACGCATCAAGTAAGCGAACATCTTTACAAACTTGTTCACGTGCTTTTTTGTCATCACAAGGGTCGTTAATTTCACCTGTTAATTGATTTGTCCAATCTCTATCGCTATTCATCATTGCGAAATCGTAGTAATACATACCACGAACGAACACACCAAAATTACCGTAATTAACATCAAGTTCATGGCTACCTTTTATTAGCTGAGAAAAGCTCTCGCCTGCATCAAAGTTTAAGCCACCATTATCACCATTGTTAGAATAACTTCCCGCACCTTGCCATATTGTGTCGCTTGCAGGGTAAGGGTTCATCACTGGATGATATTGACTAAAGTCAAAACCATTATTTAGATTGTTTGATTTACCAACATTATCATTCCAGTTTCTGTCTTCGGTTCTTATACTTGTACCAAGACTAAATGTTGAGTCAAAACTAATTTGTACATCACCAAGTTCAAACCTAGCAGCTTGAGCAGGATTAGTAGCTAATAAGGTCATCGAAAGTGCCGCCGCGATACCTGCAGCTAAAGGTTTTTTGCTAAAGCTGTTGCGAGGGTTGTGTTTCATTTATTCTCTCCCCTGTCATAATTTATTGCGAAGTAACTTATTGTATGGCTCGCTATAAATCACATTCTTATTATTGAGTTAATGTCATGATTTTATTGGTTGTGCTCTTTTTATTCTTTTTGACCACTTTATGAGCATAGCTCATTAATTCAAGGTGGATTAAACAATAATTGCATCATTTTCCCTTCGGGGCAAGGGTAAAAATCTATTGTAAAGGGACTGTATTTTAATGACTTTTGGATAAAGAAAGCGAAGATTTAAAATCATGTTTTAAACTAGCGTTTAAAACCTTAATTCATAACTTGGTAATGATTAGTTATAAGTTCATGATATAACACTTATTTAAATAATATATCACAGTATTTACCGCCCCAAGATGGTCTGACCACTGTTTAAAGCAAATACTCTAGGGGCGGTATTAAAAATTTACATATTTATTTTTTTTATTGATAAAAATTTATTATTTCGTGTTTCTAAACAAAATCGACCGTGAATACCATTACTAACAAGAAAGCTTCTCAAGTGCATTGCTGGAAATTGAATGCGCTTCCCACTCTCACTTAATACCACAATGCTTGATGCCTTACCTTGGTAATAAGGCATAAACTCTTTTGTTGTCATAGAAAGATAAAAATAATATTTCATTGCACGAACCATTAAAACTCAGATAGCACTACTATTTATCAGTCGACCAAAGCTGCATCCAACTTTTCTTTCAAATCATTAGATAAATCAGGTAAATCATGAAGCATCACTAATTGCTCTTTCATTAAAGTCTGATGACTTTCCTCGAAACTCTTAAATTGAATCAAAGGCGTGATTAGTCGTGATGCAACTTGCGGGTTTATCGTATTAAGTTTTGCTATTTGCGCTGCTAAAAATTCATAACCTCTCCCACTTGGGCAATGGAAGTACTTAGGATTATTCATTGCAAATGCGCCTATTAATGAACGCGCCCTATTCGGATTTTTCAGAGTAAACAATGGATGTGCCATTAGCTTGTCTAAATGTTCGAATATAGTTTCAGTCTCAACACTTGCATTAATTGCAAACCACTTATCCATGACAAGTGTTGTATCTTGCCATTTGTTTTCAAAATGGCTTAACTGATTAGTTAAAGACTCGGCATTAATTTTAGCTGCACAAGTTAGCGCAGCTAAACTATCCGTCATATTCTCACTTTCAACAAGGCCATTATTAGCTAAATCATATTGTTTTTGAGCTAATGATTGCGATGTCGGTAATAAAGATAAATATTGCAGACAAACGTTTTTCAATGAGCGTGTACCTACATTACTTTCTAGTTTGCCCTGCTCTTGGCAATATTGATATGTACTTAATAGGTTTTCTTGAGCACCTTTTGCTATAAACAGTGAAAGTTTTTTGAGTGCTTCAACTAAGCGTTGCGGAGAAACATTGTCAATTAACCCTGCTACTTCGTCAAAACTCGGTAATTGTAACTGCTCTGCTATAAAAGCATGTTCATTTTTACTAGTTAGCAGAGTATTAATACTGTTTATAAGATCATCAGGAAGTTCAAAGTCATTATCAACAGTTAATCTTTTAATATAAGAGATCAGTAACTGTTGACCCGCATCCCAACGACAGAAGCTATTTTTCGCATGGTTTATAATGGTATACAAGCTTAGTTCATCTTGTTCAAAAGCAAGTTTTACTGGTGCAGAAAAATCAGCTAGTAAGGCTGTTATAGGCTTAGTTGTGATGTCATTAAATGTAAAAGTTTGCTCTTGTTCTGTTAACTCAAGCATATGACTCTTACTTACCATTTTACCTTCACTATCTGGCAATAATAACTCTAGCTTAATAGGTATATGCAATGGCTTGGGATCAAGTTGTGACTTTGTTACTGGCGATTGTTGAGATAAAGTTAACTGGTATGTATTAGTTACACTGTCATACAGTTCACTTGCATTAATTTGTGGTGTACCAAATTGGCTATACCACAATTTGAACTGAGATAAATCTTTCGCACTAGCGCTACTCATCGCGTCGATAAAGTCGTCACACGTAACTGCCATTCCATCATAGCGTTTAAAGTATAGATCCATACCCTTTCTGAAGTTTTCGGCACCAATTAAGGTGTGTAGCATTCTAATAACCTCAGCTCCTTTTTCATACACGGTAAGTGTATAAAAGTTATTCATTTCAAGAACTTTTGTCGGTCTTATCGGGTGAGCCATCGGCCCTGCATCTTCAGCAAATTGTTGAGCACGCAATAACCTAACATTTTGAATACGTGTCACAGCACTTGAATGCATATCTGCACTGAATTGTTGATCACGAAAAACGGTTAATCCTTCTTTTAAACTTAACTGAAACCAGTCACGACAAGTAACACGGTTACCTGTCCAATTATGGAAATATTCATGGGCGATTACCGCTTCAATATTAAAATAATCACTGTCTGTCGCACAATCTGAGTCAGCAAGAACATATTTAGAGTTAAATACATTCAAACCTTTATTTTCCATTGCCCCCATATTGAAAAAGTCAACGGCGACAATCATATAAATATCTAGATCATACTCAAGGCCGTAAACTTCCTCATCCCATGCCATCGACTTTTTCAATGATGTCATAGCATGCTCAGATTTATGTAAATTACCCTGATCTACAAAAATTTCTAAATTGACTTCTCGACCTGATTTCGTCGTAAAAGAATCTGTTAGCAAATCAAAGTTGCCAGCCACTAAAGCAAATAAATAACATGGTTTCGGAAAAGGGTCATACCAAGTAACGAAGTGCATACCTTTTGCTAAATCACCTGAGTCGATTTTATTACCATTGGCAAGTAAATAGGGGTAATTGACTTTATTGGCAATAACTTTAGTGGTAAACGTAGCCATTACATCTGGTCTATCCAAATAATAAGTTATACGCCTGAAGCCTTCTGCTTCACACTGAGTACAAAACGCATCTCCAGATTTAAATAAACCTTCTAACGCAGTATTATCTACGGGATTAACTTCCGTCACGATCACCAATTTAAACTCATTTTGGTTGTTGCTAAATAAGCTCGATGGCAGTATTAGGTGGGTATCATTAATCTCGTATTGCTGAGCTGATAAAGCTTGATTTTCTAATGTGATAGATATCAGCTTTACATGTTCACCATTTAAAACTAGATCACATAAAGATTCATTCGCCTTAGTTACGGTTAATTCACTTACAACTTGCGTGCTCTTATCATCTAACGTAACCGTTAAATTAACATGTGAAATATTAAAATCAGATGGAGAGTAGTCGGATAAAAAACGAGGAGATGAATCAGTCATAGTGAACCTTTCAAAGTCATAAAAATAAAATGCCTGCAAAGCAGGCATTGATACAAAGCTATTATGCTAAATAATAGAAGCTAATTATTATGCCGTTACTTTTTTAGCAAGTGTTTTAATATTAAAGCCAATAAAGCCATAGATTACCGCTAAAATAGGATTAATCCAGTTAAAGAAGCAATAAAATATATAATCTAACGGATTAACCAACAACACACCTGACATGTAAACAGCACAAGTATTCCATGGGATTAACGGTGAAGTAATTGTACCAGCATCCTCTAAAGTACGGCTTAAAACTAGAGGATCTAGCCCTCGAGCTTGATACTCTTCTTTATACATACGACCAGGCATTACAATTGCTATATATTGATCGGCTGTGATCACGTTAGTTCCAATACAGGTTGCAACAGTACTAGCGATTAAACTACATGTTGATTTTGCCGCAGACAAAATAGCATTAACAAATTTTTTCAACATGCCTAAATATTCTAGAACAGCACCAAAACTTAAGGCACACATAATTAACCAAACAGTATTTAACATGCCCGACATACCGCCGCCACTTAACAAATCATTAAGCTCTGCATTACCTGTTTCAATCACAACACCATCAAAAAAAGCTGTCCATATAACGAGTATATTAGCTGTCAATTGATCACTACCTTCTGCAGCTAATCGAATGATTAATTCTTGCTGGAACAAAATAGCCCAAATAGCACCAACTAAAGCTCCGATAGCCACGGCAGGAAATGCTGGTACTTTTTTAATAGCTAAAGTCAACAAGATTATTAAAGGAATTAAATTGAAAATTGAGATGTCAAACTGTTCAGCTAACTGCGCACTTAAGTTATCTATAGCGACATTATTGACTTCCGATGTTCCATTAAAACCTAGAAAAACAAACAAAACTAACGCGGTAACGATTGAAGGAGCTGTTGTCCATAACATATACCTTATATGGGCGAACAACTCACTTCCCGCAATAGCTGGTGCAAGGTTAGTTGTTTCTGATAGTGGTGAAATTTTATCACCAAAATAAGCGCCAGAAATTACCGCACCCGCTGTAATAGCCGGATCCAACCCTAACCCTTGCGCTATACCAATAAGAGCAACACCAATTGTTGCCGCAGTAGTCCATGAACTACCAATACTCATTGAAACTACACCACACATTATACATGCCGCAGCATAAAACCATGATGGGTTGAGAATTTTTAAACCATAATAAATCATTGTCGGCACGGTACCTGATAATAACCAAGTACCAATGAGAGAACCAACGGCAAACAAGATAAGTACGGCACCAAGTGAAAGGGAAATTCCTTTTACTATGGCGCTTTCCATACTGTGCCACTGATGTCCATTTTTCAAACCAATAACAATTGCAATCCCCATAGAGACAAGTAAAGCAATTTGGTTTGGACCATAAGAGGAATTATCCCCAAAAAAAGTAACCGCAAGCGCTAATAACCCTATTAAAGAGATTACCGGTATGGATGCATCTAACATCGAGGGTGATTTGACTTGATTTAACTCAGACATGGTATAACAGAACCTTTTATCGTTATTATTATTTATAAGTTTTATATTTTCTTTTATTCATCATCATACTTATACAAAAAAACTAAATAAAAATATCATGGGAATAAAATAATAAAGCCGCCTCTACGGGCGGCTTTTAATCTTGTTAGCAATTACTTTTTAGCAACTTTACCTAAAGAGATCAAGTCAAAGGTGATTCTCGCTGTTTCATCTAAAAATGGATCTAAGTCGTCTAACTCTTCACCTAAATCATCGAGATTTTCGACTTTCTCTTTACCTAAATTAACTAAACGCTCGTTTACTCTAACTAGACGCTTAGCTTTATTCGATTCTCTTTTAGCTTTTCGTTCAGCTAAATTTAAAGAGACACTTTTGTTATCTTTCTCTTCTTGATATGTAGCAATATCTTCCAATAAATAATTAAACTCTTGATTTTCTTTGATTCTTTGTTGATATAACGACGATAAATAATCAATATCTGTAGAGATATCATTTAGCGGTGTATACTGGGCCTTCTTAATTTGATCCCAAGGTAATGCGTTTTCTTCTTTACTTTCACCCCAATCTTCTGGGTCTACAGCACTTGGAAAAGCAATATCAGGTAAAACACCACGATGTTGCGTGCTACCACCATTGATACGATAGAACTTAGCAATAGTGTACTGAATGCTACCTAAAGGTTTTTCATATAAATCATATACACGACCTAAACCTCTGTGCTGTTGAACAGTCCCTTTACCAAAAGTATGTTCACCCACTATCACACCACGTCCATAATCTTGAATAGCAGCAGAAAAAATCTCAGAAGCCGAGGCACTGTATCTATCAACCATTACTGTTAATGGCCCATCATAGTAACTAATGCCATCTTTATCACGGTTCACTTGAACTCTATCTGCACCATCTCGAATTTGTACTACCGGTCCTTTATCAATGAAGAGACCTGTCAATAGTGTTGCTTCAGTTAGTGAACCACCACCATTTCCACGTAAATCAACAATAATACCCTGAACGTCTTGCTCTTTTAGCTTAGCTATTTCTTTTTTAACATCGCGAGAAAGGTTGTTATAAAAACTAGGAATAGTAATTATACCCAATTTTTTCGAATCAGCTTGTTCAGGATTCTCTTGGTAAACTTCAGATTTTGCGGCTCTATCTTCAAGTTTAATAATATCTCGGATAATAGAAACAATTTTAATATTAGCTTCATCATCAGATTCACCTGAGAGTACCTGTAAACGGACAGTCGTGCCCTTAGGTCCTTTTATTAATTCAACGACATCATCTAAACGCCATCCAATAACATCTTCAAAATCATCTTCACCTTGTGCGACACCAACAATGCGATCTTTTGCCTTTAATTGGTTAGATTTATCTGCTGGGCCGCCCGTAACAACACGGTGGATTACAGTATAATCTTCGATCGCTCTAAGTTCAGCACCAATACCTTCAAGTGATAAATTCATGTCAACTTGGAAACGTTCGGCATTTCGAGGCGATAAATATGAAGTATGAGGCTCTACAACACGAGCAAAGCTATTCATTACAATTTGAAAAGCATCTTCACTTTCACTTTGTTTTAAGCGCTTAATGGCATAACTATATCGCTTAGTTAATACCTCTTTTATCTTATCCCACTTTTTACCTGTCAGAGTTAAGTTTAATGCATCAGACTTAACTTTTTTACGCCATAACTCATTCAATTCAGCTTCAGTTTTAGCCCAAGGAGCCTCTTCTCTATCAAAGCTGTAGACTTCCTCTTTGGTAAAATCAAAAGGTTTATCTAATAAACTAATAGCATACTCATAACGCTCTAAACGACGTTGTAGATTTACGTTAAAAATATCATAAGCCGCATCGAGTTTTCCTCGTGCAATTACGTTATCAAAATCTTCACGGTATTTAGAAAAATCTTCAATATCAGAAGCTAAAAAAACATTACGAGCATAGTCTAGTTGTTTAATATATCGGTCAAAAACTTCCGCCGACAACTCATCACTTATCTTAACTTTTTTATAATGCGCTCGCGTAAATCGTGCCGATATTCGTTTACTTGCTGTTGCGTGTTGGCTTTCAGGGCTCAATACGGGTAGCTCTTCAGGAACAGAGGTCTTTTCAAATGCGAGTGAATCGACACTGGTAAATGAAAAACTTAATGATAATGAAACAGCAAGTGCGATACGACAAAATTTTTGCATGCATTAACTCCAAAATAGGGACATAACTTGCAGTACTATGACCGCTTATTATAAAAATATATTCTTCAATTGAGTCTTGATTACCATTCCAGAATCAAGCTGTACACTTATATCATTACCAGATATCTCAGATATTGTGGCATTCATTGGTGAATTACCCAATTGAACTCTAACCTTGTTACCAACTTTAATTGTAGTTGCTTCTACCGGTTTTAGTGGTGCAGACTCAGTTTTAGGCGTAGAAGCTTTTGTCGACTTAACTTGTTTAAACTTATTCGACTTTGAATGTTCTCGCTTAGAGCCCTCTGATTTATTACCTTTAGAGCTTTTGTCACCACCTTTAGCTTTATACGACTTTTGCTGTTCTTTGTCTGTCGCTTTTTTGTTACCAAATTTTTCTTGGCTCTCTTTTAATGTCTTGCTGGCATAATTTGCTTGCTCTTCATCGATTTCAGCAATTTCTTTTCCATCAACATCAACACGAAAAGCACCAAGTTTTACTGACTTTAGATAACGCCAGCTACTGGTGTAATGACGTAATGCCTGACGTAAACGAGTTTTACTTACTGTTTCGTCACCTTCTAATCGCTCAGCTAAGTCTTGAAAAATACCAACTTTTAATGGTTTTACAGGGCCTTTAATTGAAAAACACTCAGGGAATTTCTCAGTTAAATAAGCAATAATTTCTTTTGTACTTGTACGTTTAAGTTCAGTTTCCATAAATACAACTTTTAAAGTTCTGTTAATGTTCTTGTTAAAAAATATCTTCGTCTTAGTTTATATTAACTAGTCTTGCTGAAGATGTTGTTCTCTGTTGTCTAGCAAATGCCGACACCAATCATATATATCGTCTGTTTCAATTTCGGGTAGCGCTTCTTGGCCAATCCATGTATCCCATACTAATGCTAGCAACCCTTCCAGCACTTCTGTTTCTATATCTTCTTCAGCGAGATCATACAAAGTGTGATAAATTTCATTAACACGCTCTGCAACGATTTCTTCTTGGCCATCCCAGTCTCCTACGATGCCCTCTGTAACTAAATAGTCATGTATTACGACAAACTCTTTCATTAAATTAGCTTACTGTTAGATGCTTAGCCAATAAATCGACTATTGCAGATAAACCCTCTTGATCATTTTGATCAAACCTATCAAATACAGTGCTATCAATGTCTAAAACAGCGACAACTTTACCTTGAACAATCAACGGCAGTACTATTTCAGAATTAGTTGTTGCATCACAGGCGATGTGACCTGAAAACTGATGAACATCTGCTACTCGCTGTACCTTAGCAGTACTTGCTGCCGCACCACATACACCTTTAGATAAAGGAATACGAATACAAGCCACTTTGCCTTGAAAAGGCCCCAACACAAGCTCGTCTTCAATAACACGATAAAAACCAACCCAATTAACTTCGTCAAGATGTTCAAAAAGTAATGCGCTTAAATTCGCCATATTGGCAATTATATCTTGTTCACCTTGGATTAGCGCACGCGATTGCTCTAATAGCATTGGGTATAATGATGTTTTACTATTCAACGATGATTCCACAATGAGGCAAAAACGGCCTTTAAAGATAGGAACTCGTTCTCACGCCAATTTTTACTGATATCAAAAAGCGCATAACATACCTAAAATACCAACATAATTAAAGCTTTTATCACTGAATAAAGCCACATTTACCATAGAAGTGACTAATTTTGTTTCTATTTAGTATTTTTTCATTCAATTATTGCTAATTTATGGCAAACTTTACGATAACACTCGCCTTTATTTTATTCGTTCCTGTCAAGCTTCTATGCCTTGCTGAACTATCTTCAGCCATCATCGCCATACTATATTGTGGCTGGTAATGGTTATTTGATATTTCTTTCAAATAAACCAATTGTCCAAGGGTAACCTCAGAATGTTTTGCAATGATCGAAGCTTTTTGTCTTGCCTGTGAAATAGCTTGAGTTAATGCTTGCTGGTATAACTTATCACTGTCTTTAACTGTCATAGACAATGACGATATATGATTAACGCGTATTTTAACTATCCGAGTTAAAAATTTATCGTAATCATCAATAGAAGAAAAATTAATAGTCACTCGCCTAGATAACTCAAATAAAGTTGGCTTTTGCTTCTCATATTTTTGTGTCGATATTTCATTACCGTCAATATAAACACTGCCTTTTAATGGCTTGCTATTAGTTGATGGGAACTTATGTTTTACTTCAACGCCATGCAACTCAATAGCTGGTTTTTCTTCAACTACGCGTAAATTAACTCTTGCGGAGTTAATGTCACTTTCCTTAACGCCTAGTGACTTTGCAGCATTAAGAACCATATTACTTCTTTTATCTACTGACGCTTTAAGCTTATCTGGTACGCGACCACGTTCGCTTACTGTTAAAGAAAGTGTAAAGTTATTGGGCGCAACTTCAATGACTCCTTCACCAGAAACTTCAATCACTTGAGCTTCAGCGTTAACTGCTGCGCTATATACCGTGATAAACGATAAAAATAATAGAAACATCTTTGAATCTTTTAACATGTTGATGCCTTATAGTTGAACTGTGTTAGTGCTCTTTAATAAAAGCAATAAAGTCAGCTTTTTCTTTAGCGGAGGCTTTTTGCCACCAGTATTTGAGCATAGGTAAAGTATTTACCTTATCCATAACTTTTTCTGTAAATTCTTGTGATCGATTATCAATATCATTCGTT
>Ga0193960_1000369_pt1 | contig 18790 bp, 11 predicted proteins | sample FB_3_MG_FD_140338 | JGI IMG/M metagenome (GOLD analysis project Ga0193960, IMG submission 140338) | Microbial mat bacterial communities from the Broadkill River, Lewes, Delaware, United States - FB_3_MG | ecosystem: Environmental > Aquatic > Freshwater > River > Microbial mats | place: USA... | reverse complement strand
TGATATCATTTGCACCCCTACTTTTAGGCTTACCTGTAGCTTGGTATGCTCACCTTATTGGTTTTGCATTTGGTTGGCTTTTAGGGTATGTTTTATAAAAAAATGTATTTTATTCATCTGGAAATTGTTTCTGAATCTCTATAAAGCTGTCAATATTATTTAAAAATAAATCTAATAATTCGGGATCAAAATGTGTCCCTTTCCCATCTGTCATGATTTTTAATACTGTATCTAAATCCATTGCATTTTTATAGACTCTTCTTGAATTTAATGCATCAAATACATCTGCAATAGCTACAATTCTAGCATAAATATTTATCTCATTAGCTTTTTTTCCAGAGGGATAACCACTACCATCATATTTTTCGTGATGTTCTAGTGCAATAATTCGCCCTGTTTCAATAATCGGAAACTTTTCTGCACCTTCAAGGATTTGAGCACCTATTACAGAGTGTGTTTTCATAATCTCAAATTCATCGGCAACAAACTTTCCAGGTTTCAATAAAATATTATCTCTAATAGCAACTTTTCCTACATCATGAAGTGGTGCAGCACTTAAAACTAATTCACACTCTTCTTCACTCAGACCATAAAGTTGTGCAAGATGATAACTATAATGACTCATTCTTTTTATATGTCCACCAGTTTCTAAGTCTCTATATTCAGCAACTTTACCAATTCTTGAAGCAATCTCTTCCTCTGTTTCTTTAGCTAGTTTTAATGCATCTACGAGATCTTTAGTACGTGACTCTATTTCTTCTTCTAAAAACTCTTTTTGATGTTCTATTTGACGTGTATATTGATTTAATTTTGCATAGTTTATAGTTCGTAAACGAAGCTCGTCTATATTGTAAGGTTTTGTTATAAAATCTGTAGCTTCAGCCTGTAATGACTTTTTTTTCTTTTCATGATTAGCTGTAACCATTACTATAGGAATAGTTTTATTAATGGTACGCATTTTCTTTAATGTTTCAATACCATCCATCACAGGCATACTAATATCAAGTAATACAACATCAATTTGATTATGTTCCATCTGATCAAGGGCTTCTTTCCCACTCTGTGCAAAAAATAAATTTACAGTATTTTCAGAAATAAATGTTGCTTCTATTAGATCTAAGTTAAATTGTTCATCGTCAACGGCTAAAATATTATACATAATTGTGTTACCTTTTTAGTTGGTATTATGTAATCTTATCGTAAAATGATTAAATAAATTAAATAATTATAAAGGTATCTCCATGAAAGTTGAAAATCTAACGTACTATGATAATAAATGGAATTTTGAAAATGAGTCTATAGATAATAAAGATGATGTAGATTTAGTATTATTATTTGGAAATACAGATTATTTAAGTTCTGACACGAACTATTACGCATTGTTGCGTAAAGAATATCTAAATGCTAAAATTATTGGTTCCTCTTCATCAGGTAATGTACTTGGTTCAAAATTGAGTGAACACAAAATCGTAGCAACAGCAATCTCTTTTGATAAAGGCTTTATCAAAACAAATATTATAGATTTTGAAAATAACGATGATTTAAATATTGTAACTCAAAAGTTAGTTGAAAATTTACCTGATGAAAATTTAAAGTCTATATTTATAATTTCGGATGGCTTAAATATGAATGGGACAATTTTAGCAAAAAATGTAAATCAAATAAAACCAAATGTACTTATTACAGGTGGATTAGCAGGAGATGATGCTAGATTTGAAAAAACACTCATTATTGCAAATGATGAGATTAAAGACAAAAGAATAGTAGCAATTGGATTTTATGGAGAATCTTTACATGTTAGTAGTGGTTGTTATTCTGGATGGGATGAGTTTGGTGCTCAAAGAATGATTACTAAATCAGTTGGAAATATTGTTTATGAGATTGATAATAAACCAGCATTAGAACTTTATAAAAGGTATCTTGGGGAAGAGTCTCAAAATCTTCCTAGTAGTGGTTTACGTTTTCCACTAAGTATTAAAAAAGATGAAAATGTAAATAATGGAACGATAAGAACCCTTTTAGCAATAGATGAAGATACACAATCCATGACATTTGCAGGAGATGTACCTGAAGGGTATATTGCAAAATTAATGAAAACAGATATTGATGGACTTATTGACGGAAGTCAATTAGCAGCAAAAAACATTATCCAAGCAAATGATAAAACAGCCTTAGGACTTGTAGTAAGTTGTGTCGGAAGAAAGTTAGTGATGAAAGATTTAACAGATGAGGAGCTTGAAATTATAGAAGATACTGTTGGTAAAAATGTACATTTAACTGGGTTTTATTCATATGGCGAGTTATCTCCATTTTCTCAGGAAGTCAAAACTTGTAAGTTACATAATCAAACGATGACTTTAACAGTTATTTATGAAGATTAAATTTTATGAATAGATTACTTCAAAGACAAATAAAAAGACACTTTGGTAAAGACTTTGATATTCAAAATTTACCAAAAGAGTTACATAAATTTATTGATGCAATCAATACTAATTATGAAGACTTTGAAAAAGAGATAAAATTTGTACAAAGAACCTTAGAATTAAACTCTAATGAATTAACAGAAGCCAATAAATTTATACAAACTAAAAATCTAGACATGATAGCTGTATTGGAACAGTATAAAAATGCTATAGATACTTCATTAATTGTTTCAAAAACGGATGTAAATGGTGTAATAACATATGTGAATGAACGTTTTTGCGATATTAGTGGGTATAGTGCTTCGGAATTGTTAGGAAAAAACCATAATATTGTTAGACATCCTGATCTTATTGATGCAGTTTATGCTGATTTATGGACTACTATTAAATCAAAACAGATATGGAGAGGTTTTTTCCCAAATAAAGCAAAAAATGGTGAAACATATTATGTAAATGCAACAATTTTTCCTATTTTAAATAGTAAAAATGAGATTACTGAGTATATGGCTATACGAGAAGATGTTACAAAAAACATTCTTTTACAGAAAAAAAGTGAGTATCTTCATCAACGTACCACACAAATCATGAATTCACAAGAAAGTATTATTGTTATTTCAAATCAAGATGAAGGTGTAATAGATGTAAATAAAATGTTTTTTACATTAACCGGATTTAATGATTTAGCTGATTTTAAAAAAGAGTACTTTTGTATTTGTGAGCTTTTTGTTGATAAAGAAGGATATTTGAAGAATAACAAAACAACTTATTGGGGTGAAATAGTTTTAGCTGATACAAATACTTTACACAAAGCCATTATTAAAAATGCGAATAATGAAGAAGTTATATTTTCAGTTGTTGCTAAACCAATTATATTAGATGAAAAAGAATATTTACTCTCTACTTTTTCCAATATCACAGAATTAGAAAACATGAGAGTAAAAGCAGAAGTTGCAGAAAAATCTAAAAGCGAATTTTTAGCAAATATGAGTCATGAAATAAGAACACCAATGAATGGAATCTCAGGTTTTTTACAACTTTTAGAAAAAACAACACTTTCAAAACAGCAAGAAAAATATTTAGATATTACACAATCGTCAGTAAAAACACTACTAAAAATCATTAATGATATTTTAGATTTTTCTAAGATAGGTAGTAAAAAAATGGATGTGGAACTTATTGAGATCAATCCTTTTGTTGAACTTGAAAAAGCATTTATACCTTTCTTGCCTGATGCAAGAGAAAAACAAATTTCTTATCAAATTCATCTAGATACAAAACTACATGAGTGTATACTTATAGATGAATTACACATACGACAAGTGATGCAAAACCTCATAAATAATGCTATTAAATTTACTCCTAAAAATGGAACTGTTATTGCTAGTGTTACTGTACTCGCTAAAAATAAGACGTTCGATACCATACGATTTTCTGTAAAAGATAGTGGGATAGGAATAGAAAAAGAAAATCAAGAAAAGATAATGTCAGCATTTTCTCAAGCAGATAACTCTACAACAAGAAAATTTGGTGGTACAGGACTAGGTCTTAGTATAAGTTCTTCTTTGGTTGAACTTATGGGTGGAAAACTCTATTTAGAGAGTGAAATAAATAAGGGTAGCATCTTTTATTTTGATTTAGATTTAAAAAAATGTTCAATCAATAAAAAAATTTCTGAACACCTTGATGGAAAAAATTTATGCTTAGTTGATAATAATAAAGAGGAAATCATAAATATTAAACACCAACTAGATCACTTTAAAATTGCATTCGACATAGTGAATATTAACAATGTAGAAACGTTTTTTAATGGAGAAACTGAATGCCATCTTTTGATTACAACAGATGAACATATAGCAAAAAAATATTCTGAAATAGTAGAAGTTATCTTGATCACTAGTAATACACTCAACAAGCACCATGATAATATAGAAGTAATTAATTTATATCCAGACTGCCCTTCTCAGTTATATAATAAGCTGTTAAATAAAGATTTTATTTTAAAAGATACCTTTGCACATAATTATATGACAAATTTAAAATTAAATATTTTAATTGCAGAAGATTATGATATAAATCAAATTTTAATTGAAGAACATCTACGAAGATACCATGATATTTCCTTTCAGTTTGCAAATAATGGTCAAGAGGTTTTAGATATACTACAAATTAATCAAAACTTTGATTTAATTTTAATGGATATTAACATGCCTATAGTAGATGGGATAGAAGCAACTAGAATTATCAGAGATTTAAATATTACCATTCCTATTGTAGCACTTACTGCAAATGCTTTATCTGGGGATAAAGAAAGGTTTTTGTCTGAAGGGATGAATGACTATATCTCCAAACCAATTAATTTTCTGGAGTTAGAAAGAGTCTTAAAAATTTATAATACACATGATAATGAAAAGAAAACTCCCTCTAATTACACCCTGAATACAGGTGATATTGTACAAGCAATTAAAGATACAGAAGAAAGCACTGGGTTTCCACAGAATGCAATATTAAGACTGCTTAATAGTTATATTGTAAATAGTGATTCATTGTTACAATTACTCAATGAAGGGATTATTCAAAAAGATTTTGAAAAAATAGAACGTGCTTTGCATAATTTAAAGAGTTCGTCACTAACATTACATTTTCATAAAATAGGTCAACTTGCATCAGATACAGAAAGAGAAGTGAAATTGCAATTGAATAATGACTATACTCTTATTCTAAAGCACTTTCAAAATCATTTTAATACATTAAAAAATTATTTGAATAATTCTTATTCAATTTAACTATTGAGCAACAACACAGTTGTTATATTCAGCAGGTGTTTTATAAATTAATTTTATAAAACACCTAAACGCATTAAATCTTTTGCTGAGTAATATATAAGTTCAAAATCACCACTATTTACCCACCACTCATCATTCATTTTATCAACCCAGTTTTCAGAATCAATATTATCTTTTGGAATTGAACAATCTTTTGTTAAACAATTTATCCCTTTAGTAGTGATAACCCAATCACCAAAACGTTTTAAAATTGTTTCTAGCTCCAATTTTGTTGCTATTTCAACTATTGTACTATCTACTTCGCCAACTTTTACTTTACCGTTATAAGGTTCTGGAAAATATCTTGATGCTTTTTCATGATTTATCATTTTTTAACTCTCTTGCTATAAAATTAAGAAATTGTATCTGAAACTTGTCACATCTCCGTCACAAAGTTTATAAGAGTGTGACTATTAATATATTAAAATATTATTTTTAGAAAAATGCTACTTTTTGTTACCTATTAGTATTGAAAATATTTTAGTACTCTATAATGAAAATTAGTAGCAAAAAGAGTATACTATGTAACCAAATAGAAACAAAACTATTTTACAATTTAATAAAGGATAGAAAATGGCACTAAAAGTAGCAATCAATGGAACAGGAAGAATAGGTATAATCGTAACAAAAATTGTTACACAAAGAGATGACTTAGAACTTGTAGCAATTAATACAACAGCAGATATGGATATGTTACAGTATCTATTAAAATATGATTCTGTTCATAAAGGGATTGATGCTGTTATTGTTGATGATACAACTATTAAAATTAATGGAAAAGATGTAAAAGTATTCTCAACTCGAAATCCAGAAGAACTAGGTTTTGGAAAGTGTGGTGCTAAAGTTGTTATCGAGTGTACTGGTGCATTTTTAACAACTGAAAAATGTAAAGCATACTTAAAAGATGGCGTAGAAAAAGTAGTTATGTCTGCACCTGCAAAAGATGATACACCAACGTATGTTTTAAATATCAATACAGATGAATATAAAGGTGAAGAGATAATATCAAATGCTTCATGTACGACAAACTGTTTAGCTCCTATTTGTAAAGTTTTAGATGAAGAATTCGGGATAGAAAATGGACTTATGACAACAATCCATTCATATACAAATGACCAAAATATTTTAGATGTAAAACACAGTAAAGATAAAAGAAGAGCAAGAGCAGCTGCTATTAATATGATACCAACAACTACAGGAGCAGCAAAAGCTATTGCTCTTGTGATGCCAAACTTAAAAGGGAAACTAAATGGTTACGCTATGAGAGTTCCTACAGCAGATGTTTCTGTAGTAGACTTAACTGTAAACTTTTCTAAAGAGGTTACTAAAGAGAGTATCAATAAAGCTATACAAAAAGCAAGCGAAGGTGCTTTTAAAGGTTTAATTGAAGTTGATAACGATAAAAGAGTTTCAAGTGATTTTATAGGAAGTACTTATAGTTCGACATTTGTACCTGATATGACAAGTGTTGTTGATGGGAAAACTGCAAAAGTTCTTGCTTGGTATGATAATGAGTGGGGATATAGTTCAAGACTTGTTGATATGGTTAAATTTATTGGAACTAAATAATAATATAAAAAAATTTAAATACTATGATATACTATAATATCAAATAGGTATATCAATTAAATTTATACAGGAGATATCATGAAAGCAATAATTTTAGCAGGTGGTTTTGGTACAAGGATACAACCTTTAACAAACTCTCTTCCTAAACCAATGTTACCAATTTTAAACAGACCTATGATGGAGCATATTATAATTAAGCTTCGTGATGAACTAAATATTACTGAGATGGCTGTTTTACTTTATTTTAAACCTGAAATTATTAAAGAATATTTTGGTGATGGGAGTAGTCTTGGTGTAAAAATTACATATGTACAACCAGATGATGATTATGGAACTGCTGGAGCAGTTGCTTTTGCTAGAGAATTTCTTGATGATACTTTTATTATTGTGAGTGGTGACTTAGTTACTGATTTTGATTTTAAAAAAATCAAAAAATTTCATGAGAAGAAAAAATCTCAGCTTACTATCACACTCACAAGTGTTGAAAACCCTCTTCAATTTGGAGTTGTGATTGCAAATGAAGATGATAAAATAGAAAGATTTTTGGAAAAACCCAGCTGGGGTGAAGTATTTAGTGATACCATAAATACAGGTATTTATATGATAGAACCAGAAATTTTAAACTATATTCCTCATGGAGAAAATTTTGATTTTGCTAAAGATTTATTTCCTACACTGATGTCAGATAATATTGCATTATGGGGTTATAGTGCCCAAGGGTATTGGAGAGATGTTGGAAATCCTCAAAGTTATAGAGAAGTATATGATGACATTTTTAAAGGATTAATAACTCTGCCTTACAAAGGTGAAAAAGTTGTATATGAAAATGGTATTGCTTATTTAGAAGAGGGAGTTAACCTTCATGAAAAAATACGTATCAATGGAACGGTTATCGTTGGTAAAGATTCAAAAGTAGCTGAAGGTGTAACACTAAGTAATGTTTCAATAGGTGCAAATTCAAAAATAAAAAAACACTCTGAAATTTCTAATAGTATCTTATGGGACAGTGTCTCCATAGGTCAAAAAGTTGTACTACACAATAGTATTATTTGTAATGATAATACTATTAAAGATGAAGTAAAAGCAAATTTTGGTGTTATTATGGCTGAACATTGTGATATTGGGAAAAAAGCTAGCTTTGAAAAAGATATTATTATGTGGCCTGATAAAATAATTGATCCCAATTCAGTCGTGAGTAACAATGTAATTTGGGGAAATAAATACAAATCTTCTATCTTTGAAGATGGTAAAGTGATAGGGAGAACAAATATAGAGCTCTCAGCTGACATGAGTGTAAAACTAGCAGAATCTTTTGGTTCTATTTTACCTATTGGAAGTCAAGTTCATATCTCAAGAGATTACCATAAAAGTTCAAGAATGTTAAAAAGAGCTTTTTTATCTGGAATTCTTTCAACAGGTATTAATGTTATGGATATAGAAAATGTACCCTCAAATGTTATGAGACATTGTTTAGCACATGATGACAATATTGCAGCAGGTATTCACTTTAGACAATCTGTAGACAATCCTGCAAATACAGAGATTGTACTCTATACAAGTGAAGGTTTAGCAATAGATACAAAACTTGCAAAATCAATTGAGAGAATATTTTTTAGAGAAAACTTTAGAAGAGTTAACTACACAGAAATTGGTGAAATCTCTGTTAAAGAAAATATCAAAGATAAATATATTGATGCCGTAATTGAAAAACTAGATCATAGTGTATTTAAGAATAACAGCTTAAAAATAGCTACTGATATGATGTTTGGTTCAACAGCAGATATTTATCCAAAAATTATGAATTATCTTGGGATTGAAAATATTTTATTAAATGGGTATTTTGATGATAAAAGTTTATCAAAAATAGCTACAAATGTTACGAAATCTCAAAAAGATATGGGTAACATGGTAAAAGCTATGAATCTTGACTGTGGTTTTTTAATCTATCCAAATGGGCAAAAATTTCAAATTATAGATGATGATGGTGAACTTATATATGATTATATCACTTTATTAGTAGTACTTCATCTTTTAGAATTAACTACAGATAAAAAGCTTAAAATATTTTTGCCTGCTTGGGCTCCTGATTGTATAGAGTATAAAAACTTAGAAATCACAAGAGGAAAACTCAATAACTTAAAGGCTGAAGATATAAAAGAATATGATCTTATAGCAACTACTGATGGACATTTTGCTTTTAGTGAATTTGGACTTAATAGAGATGCTATATTTTCTAGTTTTAAAATTTTAGAGTTACTTCTTAAATCAGGAAAAACACTTTCGAAAATAATTACCCTTATCCCCTACTTTGCCTATAAAGGTGAAAATGTCGCATGTCCTAGTGAATTTAAAGGAAAAATGATGCGAAAATTCCTTGAAGATGGGAAAAATAAAAAAACAAGCTCTGTAGATGGTGTAAAAATATGGACAAGTGATGATGAGTGGATTTTAATGGTTCCAGATGAACATAAAGATTTTTTAAATATTTATATTCAAGCAGATGATGAAAAAAGTGCTAGTAAAATATTTTGGAAATACCAAGAAAAAATAGAGAACTGGATCAGTGAATAAAACACTAAAACTTGCCTTTTTATGGCATATGCACCAACCATACTATAAAGATGATAAAGCAAATACTACTCTTATGCCTTGGGTCTTTTTACATGCAATAAAAGATTATTATGATCTTCCATGGTATGGTTCACAATTTGAGAATCTTAAGGCTACATACAACCTTGTACCATCTTTGATATCTCAAATAGAATCATATATTAATCATACTGCAAATGATAAACTCCTTGAGATGTTAAAAGTTGATATTGAACAGTTATCAAAAAATGATATAGAGTATCTTCAAAGTTATCTTTTTTTATCAAATGAACACAATATGATAAAACCTTTAAAAAGGTATTATGAACTCTTTCTCAAATACAATGTACATAATACAATTTTAGATTTTTCTCACAACGAATTATTAGACTTAGAAGTTTTATTTCTTCTGTCGTGGTGTGGAAACTTTTTACGGCAAAATAATCCTACTGTAAAAGCACTTTTAGAAAAAAAACAATACTTCACTCAAGAAAATAAACAACAACTCATCAATGAACTTATTCTTTTTTTACCAACAATTGTTGATTTTTATAAAGAGCTTGAACAAAAAGGGAAAATCACTATTTGTACTACCCCTTATTATCATCCTATCACCCCTATTCTTTTTGACCATAAAAGTGCACAAGAAGCAAAACAAAATGTTACTTTGCCTAATATCACCTCAAATTTTCAGGAGTATGGAGTAAAAAATACTCTATATGCCATCGATTATTTTGAAAAATTATTTGGTAAAAAGCCATCTGGTTTTTGGCCAGCAGAAGGGAGTGTAAATTTTCAAACAGCAGAACTTTTTGCACAAAATAATCTTCAGTGGTTTTGTACAGATGAGGAGATATTATTTAAAACACTTCAAAACAATACAAAAACAAATATTTATAAAAACTATAACTTATACACAACAAATGGTGATATTCAAGTACGATTTAGAGATCATCATTTAAGTGATGCGATCGGTTTTGATTATAGTCAAAAAGATCCAAAAGCTGCTGCAATTGAGTTTGTTAAACATTTAGAAAACATCTATGAAAGTTGTGATTTTTCACCATTGGTAAATGTTATCTTAGATGGTGAAAATGCTTGGGAATTTTTTCCAAATAATGGTTGGGATTTTTTCAATGAACTTTACTCTTTGTTTGAAAGTACACCTTGGTTACAAACAGTTACAATGGATGAGATAACAACAGATAGTGAAATTTTAACTGTAAATATTTCACAACTAGCAACAGGAAGCTGGATAAATGGAAACTTTGATATTTGGATAGGGAGTAAAGAAAAAAATCAAGCATGGGAACTTCTTGATCTTACAAAACAAGAGTTTAATAAACTCAAAGATAAACTTGATGCTACTACCACAGAGTTAATTGAAAAAGAATTTATGATAGCACTTGGAAGTGATTGGTTTTGGTGGTATGGAGATGATCATTTTACACTTCAAGCAAAAGAGTTTGATGAACTTTTTAGAAAACATCTTATAAATATTTATCAATACTTACAAGCAGAAGTTCCTCAACAAATCTTAACTCCAATAGTACATAATCATCAAAAAAATAGCTTTTATACAAAACCTATAAATTTTATTTATCCTAAAATTGACGGAATTAAAAGTGATTATTTTGAATGGCTTAATTCTGGAGTTATAGATATAAAAAAAGAGTTTTCAGTGATGGACTCTTCAAAAAGTATCGTAAAACATGTTAGATATGGCTACTGTAAAGAGAAACTTTATATCTTTTTTGATGGAAATTTTAAAAAAATTAAAGAACATTCTATTTTAAAAATGATTATTAATACAATTGAATTTGAGATTGAACTTAACAAATCAAATCAAACTATAATAAAAGATGATGTTACCCTCTTTGCATGTAACGTAAATGATAATATAGAATTAGAAATTTTACAAAAAGATATTATAATAGGACAAAAAATAGATTTTAAATTTTTTATAATAGAAAATAATCTTACTCTTCAATCATTCCCTTTATATGGTAACTTTACTATAGAAATAGAAGATTTAGATTTAAATAATTGGTATATATAAGGTGATAAATGTCAGAATTCAGATATAACAAACTTACACAAAATTGGATATTATTTGCTCCAAATCGCGCAAAAAGACCCACAAACTTTAACTCTTCAAATCAAATGATTCAAGATATTGAAAGTTGTCCATTTGAACAAGGAAATGAAGTAAAAACACCTAATGAGCTTTTACGAATTGGCAATGATCAAGAGTGGAGATGTAGAATTGTTGCTAATTTATACAATGCCCTATCAATAGAACAAGAGCCATCGTCATATAAAAATGGTTGTTTTGAAAATAAAAGTGGCTTTGGAGCTCACGAAGTAATTATAGAAACACCTAGTCATACAAAACAGATGTTTGAGTTTACTATAGATGAATTTTTTGATTATTTTTCAATCATTAGTTTACGATTGAAAGATTTAAAAAAAGACAAGAGAATAAAGTATTTTTCACTCTTCAAAAACTATGGTGATAATGGTGGTGCGACGATGGAACATTCCCATTCTCAACTTATTGCAACTCCTTTTATTCCAAGAACTACACACAAAGCATTGCAATTTTATGAAAAATATAAAAATGACACAGATAGGGACTTTTTTGATGATTTAATTTCCGATGAAAAAAACTTTAAAAAAGGGATTTTATTTGAAAACAGCTCATTTATAGCTTTTTGTCCATATGCATCAAGATATCCTTTTGAGATAAATATAATTGCTAAAAAAAACCTTTCTTCTTTGATTGATTTTACTGATGTGGATATCTATTCATTAAGTGAAATTATTAATTTTTGTTTTTTAAAACTCAATAATGCATTGGGAAGTCCAGATTTTAATATGATTATTAAAAATGGGGATATTCAATCACCTACAAACTCAAATCGTTTTCATATAGAGATTCTACCGAGGCTTTATAAAATTGCAGGCTTTGAGTTAGATACAGATATAATGGTGAATACTTTTCTACCAGAAACAGCCGCAGAAATTTTAATAGAGAGTTAATAAAAGGAAAAAAAATGAAAATACTATTTTGTTCAAGTGAAATCTATCCATATGCAAAAACAGGTGGTTTAGCAGATGTAGCTCAAAGTTTACCAGAGGCTTTGCGAAAAAAAGAAAAAGTATATACACTTTTACCTTTATATCAAACTATTGACAGAAAAAAATTTCAAATAGAATATACAGATTTTTCATTTGAATATGTACTCGATGGAATTACACATCAATTTGATATCTTTATAAATAAAACAAATAAATATGATCTTTTTATTTACAATCCTATTTTGTGCGACAGAACAGGATTATATTTTGATGACTTTGGTGACTTTGGAGATAATGATCTACGATTTGGGCTTTTTAGTTACGCTTGTATTGAAACAATGTTGCAATTAAATTTAGAGATTGATGTGATTCATCTTAATGATTGGCAAACTTCACTTATAGCACTACTTGCTAAAACAAAATATAATCTTTCTCAAAAGATTGTTTTAACTATTCATAACCTTGCATACCAAGGAGTTTTTCATAAAGATACAATGAAAAAATTGAATATTGATTGGAAAGAGTGTTTTAGACCAGAATCACTAGAATACCACGACCAAGTAAATTTTTTAAAAGCTGGGATATATTATAGTGATAATGTTACAACAGTAAGTCCTACTTACGCAGATGAAATCCAAACAGCTCTTTTTGGACATGATTTAGATGATGTATTAATAGCAAATAACTATAAACTACAAGGTATTTTAAATGGTATAAGTTATGATGTTTTTGATCCAAAAAAAGATGAAATGATATATAACAACTATGGACTAAAAACCTATGAAAACAAAAATATAAATAAACAAAAACTCTTAAAAGAGATTGGATTTGTAGAGTGCGATAAACCACTTTTTGTTTTTATTGGACGATTTACACATCAAAAAGGTATTGACCTTTTAATTGAAAGTTTTAACTTTTTCAAGGATTTTGATGCCAATGTTATTGTTTTAGGAAGTGGAGAAGATCATTATAATACTGTTTTTAATAATATCTCGGTGAGTTATCCAAATGTATATATTAAAGTAGGATATGATGAAAGTTTTGCTAGAAAAATGTATGCTGGGGCTGACTTTTTAATAATGCCATCTTTATTTGAACCGTGTGGATTAAATCAAATGATTTGCATGAAATATGGAACGGTACCAATTGTTGCTAAAACAGGAGGTTTAAGAGATACTGTTATAGATTTTACTGATATTGAATATTCAAATTTAAAAAACCACATGGGTGTAGGTATCACTTATGAAGAGAATAATATCTTTTGGTTTATGCACGCTATTGCAAAAGCTTTATCACTTTATGGAAATCATAAAAAATTTGTACAAATCTCAAAACACAATATGAAAGTAGATTACTCTTGGAAACAGTCTTCAAAAGAATATATAGAGCTTTATAAGTCATAAGATATGAATCTATATATTGATTTTGGTGGTACAAATTTTAGATATCAGATTGATGATTCTAAAATAAAAACATTAAATAGTGATGATATAAACTTACCACTATTTCTCGATGAGATGATATTAAGTTACTCAAAAATATCTTTTATAGGTATCTCTTTTGCTGGAGTAGTTCAAAAGGGGAAAATACTATCCTCTCCAAATACAAACACACAAAATTTTGATGTTAAAAAATATATTGAAGAAAAATATAACATAAAATTAGAAATAGATAACGATCTAAATTGTGCTGCTAGAGCTGAACAAAATGCTTTACATGTAAAATCACTAGCTGTTTTTTATATAGGTACTGGATTTGGTAGTGCTTTTATTGATAATAACTCATTAATAACAGGTGGAAATAATAAAGGTGGAGAGATAGGACATATTCCATTTAAAAAATCTCCTTTTAAATGTGGTTGTGGAAGAGATGACTGTTTAGAACTATATGTAAGTGGTAATGCTATTGAGAATTGGTGTGATTATTACAATATCAAACAAAAATATAGAAGATTAGACCTCCTAGAATCAATTGATGACTATAAAGCAAAAATCATCATAGAAAATTTCTATCGTGCTTTAGAACACGCTTTTCATACAACTTTAAATCTTTTTGATTTCAATAATTTAGTTTTAGGTGGTAGTGTCGGAAAAAATGAAAAGATAAAAACTTTTTTAGAAGAACAATTTTTACATAGTTCTTTTAAAAGGGATACTATCAATATATCATTATCAACACTTCAAGAGGGTTCATTAAAAGGAACTAGATTTTTAAAATAGCTAGTTACAACTAGGCAAGTTATTAAAAACTTGCCCATTCATCATCAGTCATATTTGATACAACAGGTTTTATCTTTTGTTGTATTCCTTGTTTTTTTGGTTTGGAAGTAAATTCTTGATTTTGATTTATATCAAGTTCGCTTGAATGATGCCCCATATCTCTCCCTTTTACACTATCTTTACCCTTAAAAATTTTTTCATTTGCACTTTTAAGAACAAGTTTTGCAATATCATCTGTTTGCAATGCCACGTCATTTGTCGCACTAGCTATATTTGCATTTTCTTGTGTTTGTCTATCTAAAGATGTAACCGCATCATTTATTTGAACTATTCCTGTTTGTTGCTCTTTAGATGCTGTTTCAACAGCAGTAATTAAATCAATAGTTTTAGATATATTTTCATTAAGACTACTGTATCCAGCTATCATTTTATCAGATATTTTTTTACCATTATTTGCTTTGCTTGTTGCATTTTGTACAAGTGTTTTAATCTCATTTGCAGCATCAGCACTTCTAGCAGCAAGATTTCGCACCTCCTGTGCAACAACAGCAAAACCTTTACCAGCTTCTCCTGCAGTTGCTGCTTCAACTGCAGCATTGAGAGATAAAATATTTGTTTGAAATGCTATTTGGTCAATAATAGTAATAGCATCATTAATTGCATTTACCTCTTTATCAATCTCATCCATTGCAGCTGTAGTTTGGTTTGCTAGTTCTTGTCCTTCATTTACTGATGATGTTACTTCTCCTGCATAATTAGACATCTGAATTACATTTGATGTTGTGCTTGCTACATTTGAAGTTACCTCTTCCAGAGCTGCTGCTGTTTCTTCTAGAGCTGCTGCTGCTGCATTTGAATTTTTATTTAATGTGTTTACATTTTTGATTAGAATTTCACTACTTTTATCTAAAGTTAAACCCATCTGTTTATTTTCTGTAAGCATACCAGTTATAGCATCACCTAAAGAATTCACACCATTTGCTAACTTTAAAAGATGTTCTTTTATACCATTTGTTCCTACTTTATTCATGTAGTTATAATTTGAATATTCTCCTAAAATGGTAAGTATTCCATCAATATTCGCTTCCATATTTGTACCCATTTGATTTAAAAGTTTGGTAAGTTCTTGAAGCGCTGGATTTGTACTATTTGTATTTACTCTTTGACAAAGATCACCTTGTTCAAATTCTGATAAAACCTCAATTGTATCATTTATAACAGCTCTATCTTCCTCTATCCCTTTTTTTGCTTTGATAATATTATCATTAACAACTTGAGCCATGAGACCAATCTCATCAAAACTATCTGTATCCAAATTTTTCACATCACTTGCTTCTCTATTTATATACCTAAAAAAACCTTCTAAGCCATCTTGAAAATGTAAAAGTCTTTGTACAATCATCTTATTTATCATAAATAAAGATACAGCTGCAATTATAATTAATAATACAAATGTAATTATTAAAATAGCATTTCTAGTCTCATTAGGTGCAGTCAAAACTTCAGATTCGTCAATCTCTGATAAAATTGCCCATCTCAAATCTTCTCCAACTTTAACTGTTCCATAAGATGATAATACTTGATTACCATTATAATCAGTTACTATTTTTGTATCACTTTTACCATTAAGTGCTTCATTTGAAGCTACTGTATCTACATTTGCACCATTTGCAAAAGAATTTTGCAGACTATGTCCTTTGGGATCAAGAAAACTGTCACTTCTCATCAATTTATCAGTTCCTACTAAATAATCTTCTTGAGAGTCTCCGTAACCTTTTCTAAATTGCATAATTTTATTAATACTTTTATCTGATATTTGAAATACTAATACAGATTCAAATTCACCATCTACGTATACAGGTGTTCCTAGAAACATAGCAGGGGCATTTGCACTTGGTTCATATGGTCTCATATCAACAAATACAGGTCTTTTCAACTCTTTTACTTTTTTCCAAACTTCTCCTAGTCCAGAATCTTTTAAAGAACCACTAGCAACATTTTGACCATAATCAGACTCTTTTGCCTGAGAGTACATAACATGACCATGTTGTGCACATATAATAAATATATCATAGTATCCATATTCTTTTGCATAATTTTGAAAAAACTCTTCATGTGGAGCTGTATTCTCTTTTGTCATAACATTCTGAACTGGATAGTTATCATCAGCTTGTACATTCAGTTCCTTATGAACATCCACAAGAGCCTTATTTAATTTCTTAACATCAGCACTTTTAGACAATACATTTATATCACCAATTCTTTCTGCAAAAAAGTTCGTAATTTGTGCTTTCTTGCTGTCTCTTGCTGATGTTAAATTATCATAACTTTTTTGCATCAATGCATTTTTTGACTGTATTACAGAAACTGTACCAACAATACCTCCTAATAACACTAACCCTATAATGGTAACTGATACAATTTTTGTTTTGATTGTCATTTTATTTAACACATAATACTCCTTGTTTATTTAATATAATTACTGATTATATGATAATATTCTTTAAATTATAACTGTTTTGTATACCTTTTATACATATTATATAGAAAAATATAATTTTATACTAAATTATTGTATATTTAATATACAATAATTTAAATGAATATTATTTTTTACTAAAAATTCTACTTCAAGGAGCAAAGTTTTTACAAAAATAGCTAACCTTGTTAACTTTACTCTTAAGAAAAATCGTTGTAGAATATATCCATTACGCTTTTAATTCAGATAAAAGCAAGCATTAGTAATCTATGAAGGTGTAATTAAAATGTAACACTTATCATCTATACTACTTTCAACACCATACATAAAGGGGTTTTGTCAATGAATAAAAATTTTAAAACTATCGATGGGAATGAAGCTGTGGCTTTAGTCGCCCACAAAATCAATGAAGTTATTGCAATATATCCTATTACTCCATCATCACCTATGGGGGAACTTAGTGATCAATATAGTGCAAAACATGAAAAAAATATATTTGGAACTATTCCAGAGGTATATGAGATGCAAAGTGAAGGAGGAGCTAGTGGTGCAGTACATGGGGCATTGCAAGCAGGAAGTTTAACAACAACTTTTACAGCATCTCAAGGTCTTTTACTTATGATTCCAAATATGTATAAGATTGCAGGGGAATTAACACCTACAGTATTTCATGTAGCAGCTAGAAGTTTAGCAGCACAAGGGTTGTCAATCTTTGGAGATCATCAAGATGTGATGGGAGTGAGACAAACAGGTTTTGCTCTTTTAGCATCAAATAGTGTACAAGAAGCACATGATTTCGCACTTATCTCTCAAGCAGCATCACTACAATCAAGAATCCCATTTTTACACTTTTTTGACGGTTTTAGAACATCACATGAAGTAAATAAAATTGAAGTATTAAGTGAAGATATTTTAAAACAGATGATTGATAATACTCTCGTAAATGCACATAAACAAAGAGCTATGACTCCGGATAAACCAATATTACGAGGTACAAGCCAAAATCCAGATGTCTATTTTCAAGGTAGAGAAACAGTTAATAAATATTATATAGAAGTTCCAAAAATACTTCAAGAACAGATGGACAAATTTGCCACGTTAACAGATCGAAGTTATAAGCTTTTTGACTATGTAGGAGCTCTTGATGCTACAAAAGTTATTGTAGTGATGGGTTCAGGAGCAAGTGCTGTTGATGAAACTATTGATCATCTTTTAGACAAAGGTGAAAAAATTGGTATGATTAAAGTACGATTAGCTTTACCTTTTGCCATTCAAAGTTTTATAGAAGCTATCCCAAAAACAGTACAAGCTATAGCAGTACTTGATAGAACAAAAGAAGCAGGAAGCACAGGAGAACCACTCTATCATGATGTCATTACTGCTCTTTTTGAGTCTCAAAATAATCTTGAATTTCCAATGCCTAAAATAATAGGTGGAAGATATGGAATCTCATCAAAAGAATTTACACCAAGTATGATTAAAACTATTTTTGATGAGTTAGAAAAAACAACTCCTAAAAACCACTTTACAATAGGCATCAATGATGATGTTACTCATACAAGTTTAGAGTACGATAAAGAACTTATTTACAAAAATAAAGATCAATAT
>Ga0193960_1000365_pt1 | contig 18901 bp, 21 predicted proteins | sample FB_3_MG_FD_140338 | JGI IMG/M metagenome (GOLD analysis project Ga0193960, IMG submission 140338) | Microbial mat bacterial communities from the Broadkill River, Lewes, Delaware, United States - FB_3_MG | ecosystem: Environmental > Aquatic > Freshwater > River > Microbial mats | place: USA... | reverse complement strand
TCTACAGCAGTTTTTTTAAAACTAATGCAAAATTATAAAATAAAACAAAAAGGGGAAGAGAATGCATGAGTATAGTATCGTACAATCATTACTAAATAGTTGTGAAGAGAATGCACAACAAAATGAGGCTACTAAAGTAACAAAAGTAGTTGTAAAAATAGGTGTGATGAGTGGGGTTGAGCCAGACTTATTACAAACAGCATTTGATACATTTAAAGAGAATACCATGTGTGATAAAGCAGAGTTTATCATAAATGTTCAACCAGTAGTAATCAAATGTTTAGATTGTAAAGAAGAGTCCACTTTACAAAAACATGAATATGCGTGTCTAAAATGTGAAAGTGTAAATATAGAGATTTTAGATGGTGAAGAGATGTATTTGATGCAATTGGAATTAGAATAAAATTATGTTAGAATAGTGCTATAAAAGATTAAACCAAGAAGGAAAAAATATGAGAGTAGTTTGTCCACATTGTTTAAAAGTAAATAATATACCAAAAAAAGAAACATATGCAAAAGCGAACTGTGGTGGGTGTAAAAACTCACTTTTAGAAACAGCTCCTTTAGAGTTAAATGAAACAAACTTTGAAGAGGTTGTTGTCAATAGTGAGATACCAGTATTAGTTGATTTTTGGGCACCTTGGTGTGGTCCTTGTAAATCGATGGCACCAGTTTTTAAAAGTGTAGCTACTAAATATCCACTCAAAGTGTTATTTGTAAAAGTGAACACTGAAGCTGAACAAAACTTAGGTGCAAAATATGGTATACGAAGTATCCCCACTTTAGTACTCTATAAAGAGGGTATCGAAGTTCAAAGAGTATCTGGGGCTATGGATGAGCAAAATCTTATAAACTTTATTAATCAATATCGATAAAATTTAGTTTGTAAATTTTCCATTTATAGTTCTTTGTTTATCCATAATCTCAATCTCTCTAGCTCCTGATATAACAATCTCCGAGTCTAACGAAAAGTCCAAAGAAGAGTCTCTTCCTTCATAGGGAATTGAGTTTAAAATAACTTTTAAAGATTCGAGTCTCGCTTTTTGTTTAATATCTGAACGAATTACTGTCCATGGGGCATTGTGAGTGTGTGTTTGTTTTATCATATGATACTTTGTATTTGTAAAATCATCCCATCTCTCTTGGGCTTGTAAGTCGATTTCACTTAGTTTCCACTGTCTTAATGGATCGTTTTTTCTTCTTTCAAATCTTCTTGCTTGCTCCTCTTTAGTGACACTATAATAGAGTTTTATCAAAATAGTCCCTTGTCTAGTTAAGTCATTTTCAAAACCTGTAACACTATCCATGAAATCTTCGTACTCTTTTTTTGTACAAAAATCAAAAACTGATTCTACCATTGCTCTATTGTACCAACTTCTATCAAACAACACTATCTCACCTCCTGTTGGAAAGTGTTGAATATATTTTTGATAAAACCATTGTGATTTTTGCTCTTGTGTTGGTTTTCCTAATGCTACTACTCTATAATGTTTTTCATCCATATATCGAGTTACCCTTCGTATTGTTCCACCTTTTCCAGCAGCATCACGCCCTTCAAATAAAATAATCATTTTTTGATTAGTGTTTTCTAAATGTTTTTGTAATTTGATAAGTTCTGCTTGATAAGGTTTAAGTGCTTGTTCATCTTTACGTTTGGAAATAGCTTTATTAAAAATAGGTTCTTCTTTTTTTTGTTTTTGAAAAGTTTTTATTAATGTTTCTAATGGTATTTGTTCCCCATCTATCTCTATTAAGTCCTTCATTTATACTCCAGTATGTGTAATTTTTTTTGTAAAATAATATAAAAAAATTACAATTACATTACAACTATTTTTTTACTGCAAATCAAACTTAACCTTAAATTTGTTATAATGACCAAAACTAAAAGGATGCTAATGAATTGGGAAAATATTAAAGCTCAAATGATTACTTTTTTACAAAATGAAGTTTCAAAAATCGGTTTAAATAACGTAGTTGTAGGGATAAGTGGCGGACTTGATTCTGCAATTGTTTCAACTTTATGTAAAGAAGCATTTGGTGAAAATTTTCACGGTATTTTAATGCCATCCCATTTATCTAGTGATTCTAGTATAAAAGATGCTAAAGAGTTATGTGAAAAGTTTAATATCTCACATGAGATAGTAGAGATTGCTCCTATGGTACAAGGATATTTCAACTCTGTAAAAGATGCTACTCCTCTTAGAATAGGAAACTTTAGTGCAAGAATGAGAATGTCTGTTTTATACGATATAAGTGCAAGAGAAAATGCGATAGTTGTAGGAACAAGTAATAAATCAGAAATCTTACTAGGATATGGTACATTATTTGGTGATACTGCTTGTGCTATTAATCCCATAGCTCAACTCTATAAATCAGATGCATTTGAGTTTGCAAAGTATTTAGGTATTCCTGATTCTATTATAAATAAAAAGCCAAGTGCAGATTTATGGGAAGGTCAAAGTGATGAAGAGGAGCTTGGATACTCTTATAAAACTATGGATGATGTTTTAAAACAATTAATCGATGAAAACAAAACAAAAGATGATTTATTAAAACAAGGTGTAGATGAAGAGTTAATTGATATGGTAGAATATCGTGTAAAAGCAAATGCTTTTAAATCAAAACCAGCAATTATTGCACAAATAAATTTCTAAATTAAGGAAAATTAATGATAAAAACTGTAAAAAATGAAAGAACAATTCCCTTTTTCAAATCTACTATAGATCAAGAAGAGATAGATGCTGTAACATCTGTATTAAATCAAGATGGTGCAAGTACGAGCAAAGTAGAAGAGTTAGAAAAAGAGATTAGTGATTTTATCGGTGCTTCATATACAGTTGCAACTAATAATGCAACAAGTGCATTGCATTTAGCTCTTAGTGCAATGGAATTAAAAAGAGCAGATAAAGTTCTTATGAGTGTAAACTCATTTGTAAATCTTCCTGAGACAGTAAGACATTTTGATGCGGAACCTATATTTGTCGATATTGAATCTGATGGTTTTAATATTGATATTGCTAAACTAGAAGAGTATTTAGAATCGAACAATTCAAAAAAACTACGAGCTTTAATGGTTACTTTTGTAGCAGGTGGGATTCCTGATTTAGATAAAATTTATGAGATTGCTAGAAAGTATGACTTACTTGTAATAGAAGACGCTACAAGTGCGTTAGGTGCTTTATATAAAGATGAAATGGTTGGTTCTCTTCAAGCAGATATGACAATATTCTCAACAAACTACTCAAATAGTAAAACAGCTATTAGTAGAGGTGGATTTATTGTTACAAATAATGAAGATTTAGCAAACAGAGCAAAACTTTTAAGAACCCATGCTATAAATAGTAGTTTTGATGAGTTTGGAAATCTTGATTATATTTATGATGTTGTTGATATCGGGTATAAGTATGATATGACAGAATTAGAAGCAGCTTTTAATCTTGCTCAATTTTATAAAACAAATACTTTTTGTGAAAGAAGACAAGAGATAGCAGCAATTTATAATAAAGAATTGACAGACTTAAAACATGTTTCTTTACCAACTTTTGATGAAGAACATATCTTTAGTCAATATATTATCAAAGTAACAAAAAATAGAGATGGATTTGCTCGAGCTTTAAAAGAGCAAGGTGTTGCTACTGGATTGCATTATATTCCATTGCATTTATTGACATACTATAAAAAGAAATATAAATTAAAAATTACAACATTTGGAAATGCATTAACAACATATGGTCAAATATTATCTTTACCAATTTATCCATCAATGAGTGATGAAGATGTATTATATGTTTGTGAAAATATTAAAAAAATAGCTAAACAATGGATCTAAAAGATTGAATAACTTTTTAGTTAATTGGATAGAACAATATTTGTTCTTTCCAAATATACTTCAAAAACTACTTAGTATATCCTTACTTCCTCTGACTCTTCTTTATTGTATTATTACCACTTTTAAAAGAGTATCTGCAAAACCTCAATACTTTGGTATTCCAGTTATAAGTATAGGTAACTTACTTGTAGGAGGGACAGGAAAAACACCAGTAACTATAGCATTAGCAAAAGAAAAAAAAGATGTTGCTATAGTTTTAAGAGGTTATGGAAGAGCATCAAAAGGACTTTTTGTTATCTCTCAAAATGGAAGAATTTTAGAAGATGTAAATACAAGTGGAGATGAAGCTATGCTTTTAGCATCCTCTCTCCCAAATGCCACTGTAATAGTATCAGAAAATAGAATAGAGGCTATCTTAAAAGCAAAAGAGCTGAAGTGTAAAGTAGTATTTTTAGATGATGGATATGGAAAACATGAAATCTTTAAATTTGATATACTTTTAAGACCAAAAGATGAACCTACCAATATTTTCTGTTTGCCAAGTGGAGGATATAGAGATTCTAAAATGATGTATTCTTTTGCTGATTGTGTGTTAAAAGAGGATGTTGATTTTAAACGAATAGTAACTTTTAAAAATCACGAAAATTTAATAATCGAAACACTACCTAAAAATACTATTTTAGTAACAGCTATCTCTAAACCTTACAGACTTTTAGAATATCTACCTCAAAATATAGAGATGGTTAGTTTCCCTGATCATTATACTTTTACCCAAAAAGATATAGATACAATTTTAGATAAATTTCCTTTTAGTATGATTATAACAACTGCAAAAGATATGGTAAAGTTAAAAGAGTTTGATATACACGAGAAACTTTTATTGATGGATTTAGAAGTATCAGTGGCAGAAGAAGTAAAAGAGAAAGTAAATACCTATATAGATAATTTAGTGTAAAATTTAAAATTTACGCCCATAATTGAAGATGTGGAAGTGAAGCTACAGCTTTGATAATATCATTTCTTGTAACTATCCCAACTAGTATATCTTCTGTATTTACGACAGGAAGAGCATTTATATTAAGATCAATCATCACTTGTGCTACACGTCTGATATCAGAGATAGGATCAGTTGTAATAATTTTTTTAGTTGATATATTACTGATAGCATAATCAAATTTTTCAGATGCATTTTCTAAGTCATTTGTGATATATTTCAAAATATCATGTCTTGTAATAATACCTTTTAAATGTAACTGGTTGTCTGCTATGATTGGTAACTGTTGCACTGCATTGTCTTGCATCATTTCATAACATTCTCTTATCGTTTTAGAATCATTTACCGTAAGTACTTTTTGTGACATGATCTGTTCTACATGGTAGATATCAGCTTTAGTTTCAAGATTTGTCATCTCTTTATACGCGTTTGTAGCTTCTTTTGTTATCTGACCTTGATAAAGGTTATCTTCAAAGTGTTGTTTACTTGAATCATCATCTTTTACTCTATTTTTAATTCTATGCGAAGGTGCAGCTTCGTGAACTTTATATAAGTGGTCAATATTATTTCTAAAATTTAAACCATCATCATCGTACATAGAAAACATCGTAATCCTTTTATCTAATTTTAATAAGTATACTATAATTTTCTTTTAGTTAATATGTAGTTATGACAAAAATATATTTATTGATACTTCTTCTTCATAGTTTTTTATTTTCACAAGTAATAGTTGGTGAAAAAATAAAACAATTTAAAGTAAACGATCAGTTTGATACTCCTCAAATGATTCAAGAAAGTACAGAAAAAATTATATTTGTTTTCTCAAAAGCTAAAGGACATGAAGTAAGAAATTTTTTAGATAAGCAAAGTGATGATTATCTGAAAAGTAAAAACATACTCTTTGTAGCAGATGTTTCTAAAATGCCTTCTATTATAAGATGGTTTGTTTTAGATAGTTTAGATGAATATAAATTTAGTATAATACTGATTGAAGATGAAGAGATAGCAAAAGATTATAAAGATGAAAAAAGAGTAAATCAAATTATGGTAATAAACTTAAATACGTTTAAAGTTACAGGTGTAGACTATTTTGATGATGCTCAAGAGTTACAAACTTTACTTGAAAATAATTAAACAACAAAATTAAAAATTGATATTTTTCATAGATTGAAAAATACTTCTTATATCGTCTATGTTAATTGGATAAAGAATAAATAAAATAATAATAAAAATATATAATAATACAGAACCCAAAAGATTTTCTTTATCATAAAATTTTAAAGCGGTACCTAAAGATTTTTTAAAACTCATCCCAAAAGCATTTAAACTAATAATCTCATCAAGTATAAGGTGAATAAGAAAACCACAAAATAAAAAGATACCACACAACAAAGAAAAAAGATGTTCATAGTGTAAAAAGTGCTGCAAAATTATGCTTGTAGAATAACCTATAAAAATTCCCATTGGAATGGAGTGTATAATACCTCTATGAATAGTCATATTAAGGAGTATTTTAAAAATAATAAAATGTAAAAGCATGGCAGATACAAACCAAATCAAAAGCATTTTTGAAATAGATAAACTCTCTAGTAAAATTAAAATAGCTAAAAGTGGTATAAAAATAGACAAAATACTTGATGTTATCTGGATGGGTTTAGAATTTTCTAAATCAATATCTGGTAAAACTCCCCCTATTAGTCCAAAAAAAAGTAGGGTTAATGCTTGATTTATATCTATTAAAGAGGATGCATAAAGTGGTGCTATAGCGATTCCAGAAATCACTACAGCAGTGTTTACATGTTGTGCAAAAGATGCCATGTTTTGTTAAATATTATTTTTTATCTTTAAAAAATCTATGAAAAAACCCTGTAACTGATTTTTGTTTTGTTCTACTAAGTGCTAAGTCACCAGACTTTACATCATTCGTGATAGTACTTCCAGCTGCTATCATAGTATTATCTTCAAGTGTCACAGGGGCTACAAGTTGAGTATCAGAACCTATAAATACATTTTTCCCAATTACAGTTTTATGTTTACTTACCCCATCATAGTTACAAGTAATAGTCCCAGCACCTACATTTGTACCTTCATCAATGCAACTATCACCTAAATAAGCAAGATGACCAGCTTTAACTCCTGTAAGATTTGATTTTTTAATCTCTACAAAGTTTCCTACATGTGTGTTTTTAATGATACTTAGTGGTCTAATTCTAGCCATTGGACCAATGTCACTATTTTCTAAAATAGAGTCTTCAACGATACTATTTGTTTTGATATGTGAATTGATGATTTTACTATTTCCTTTCAGTGTAACACCATTTTCTAAAATAGTCTCACCCTCTATAGTAACATCGTGCTCTATATAAATAGTATCAGGTAATCTCATGATAACACCTTGTGCTAAAAAGTTATTTTTAATTCTATTTTGATGGATTACTTCTGCTTGTGCTAAGTCTAGTTTACTATTTACCCCTTTAAAGTTTTCCTCTTTTACTTCAATTGGTTTTATGTTGATATTATTTGCCACAGCCATCTCGATAAGATCTGTTATATAGTATTCTTTTTGTGCATTATTATTTGACAGTTTTGGTAAATTTTCTAAAAGAAATGAAGTGTCAAAACAATATATTCCAGCATTTGCTATTTGGATATCTAGTTCGTAACTACTACAATCTTTTTGTTCTATAATTTTTGTTACTTTCCCTTTTTCTACAACTACTCTTCCATACCCATCTGCACATGCAAGATGTAAAACTGACATTGTAAGTTTTAGGTCATTTGCTGCATGTGAGTCATCATTCATTGTAAGAAGTTCAAGTTCGGAAGCTTCTATTAAAGGCATATCTCCATTTAAGATAAGTACTTTTTCATGTTTTGGTGTTATCCCCATTACAGCACCACCAGTCCCTGGAAAGTTTTCGTGGTCTTGGATATGATAGTGGATATCTTCAAAATATTTTTCCATTCTTGCTTGCACTAAATCTGCTTGGTGATGTAATACAACATGAATATCATTTGAAAGTTTTTGAGCTTCTTCAATAGAATAATATAACATCTCTTTCCCTGAAATAGTATGTAGTACTTTTGGTAAAGTAGATTTCATTCTAGTTCCAGCACCTGCTGCAAGGATGATTATTGATAAATTATTTTGCATTGTAGACTCACTTTATATGTATTTAAATTATTATATCGAAAAATTGTTATTTTTACCTTTCTCTTCTCCGTCTTCTTCTTGGTGGTCTTGTAGATTTTTTAGACTCTTCTTGATTTATATTATTTGAATTTTCTTTTTTATATTTGTTACGTGAAGATGAAGCATCTCTATCACTGTAATCTTTATCTTGTTTATGTTTTTTGTTATATTTATCTTCTTGTTTGTATTTATCATACCCATTTTTATTACGTGTGTTTTTATAATCTTTACCTCTAGTATGTTGTCCTCTGTTATGACTATTATTTCTATTTATCATTGGTTTTAATCTTTTATTAGATTTTAAAGAGTTTTCGCAGAAATTATTTATCTCTATCCTATATTGTTCAGCTTTTTGTTTATCTGGAAAAAGTTCTGGAAACTTATAGGATAACCATAAATACAAAGAGATTTTCTTCACTTCATCTTCAGCTTGTAAGAGTTCTAGTTGCGTACTTGCTATGCCAGTTATTTTAGAAGAGAGTTTGTATTTTGTCACTTTATGATTTAAAATAGCATCAACATACTTTTTATAGCCACTTACTATTAAAGGTGAACGAGTATTTATAGGCGCATTACTGAGCATATATTTGTCTTCTAAACTTAAATCTAGTTTTTGATCAAGCATAAAAGAGAGTTCTAACATCCCTTTTAAATTCACTGCCTCAAAAGGTCCATCATATTTCATATGTTTGGAAAAATATTTTAAAATTTCAGTTAAGTTTTTTGTTCCAAGATGAGAAGATAGTTCTTCAACTTGTATTTGTGTTGCTTTTACTTTTACGGGGGGTTTGATAGTTTTCATTGGAGAGGTAAACATCTCATCTATATGACTTAAAATAGTACCAGAAGTTGCACCTATATGACCTATTTCATGTTGTCCATAACGACCAGCTCGACCTGCTATTTGTATCACTTCATTTGGAGTAAGAGGGCGTTTCTCTTTTCCATCAAATTTTCTATCAGTGGTAAAAATAAGATGTTTAATAGGGAGATTTAATCCCATAGCAATAGCATCAGTTGCAACTAAGATATCACTTTTCCCCTCTCTAAATCTTTTTGCTTCTTCGCGTCTTACTTCAGGACTTAAGTTCCCATATAAAACAGATACTGTATGAAATTTACTGAGTTTACTTTTTAAGGCTAAAACATCTTTTCTACTAAAAGCTATGAGTGCTGTTGCTGGTTTTATATCTTTTAAATTTGTGTGTTTTTCATCTACTTTAAGTGGGTTTTTTCTTTTGAATTTTACAACTTCTAATTCTTCATCTAAATAAATTGCTATTTTTTTAATAATATCAAGTGTATTTACACTTCCTGTCATGATAACTTTTTTAGCTGGACTTCCTAAAATAGCATTGACCCATGCCCAACCTCGATCTTCGTCATCTAACATCTGTACTTCATCGATGACACATACATCAACTTCAAGATTAAAATTTATCATCTCAATAGTTGAACAAATATGTCCTGCATCTTCATCAAATATCTCCTCTTCACCAGTGATAAGTGAAGCAGGGATACTGTTATTTTTTAATGCTTCATAATTTTCAAGTGCAAGCAGTCGTAAAGGTGCTAAATAAGTTCCTGTATCAGAAGATATCATCTCTTGCATAGCTTGGTAAGTTTTTCCACTATTTGTGGGTCCTACATAAAAATATAGTTTTCGATTTAGTTCTCTTGCTAGGGGGTAAAGTGCTTTAATATCGCAGTTTAATAAGTCGCTTAGTTGCTCTTTAAAATTTTTATTTATCATTCGGTATAATAGCATATAAAATATAATAAAATGTAGGATAATAAATGACTTGTGAATATTTCGGAGTGTGTGGTAGTTGTAATTTAGGAGGCGTTTCATATGAGGAACAACTAGCTACTAAAATTGATATAGAGAAGCAAAGATTTAATGCTCTTTGGGATAAAGAATTTGATATCATTAAAAGTAGTGATGGAGCATTTCGAAATAGAGCAGAATTTAGAATCTGGAAAACATTTGATGAAAAAAATGATTACATCATAGACTATGCAATGAACGACAAAGAAAAACGTCCTTTGATAATTAAATCATGTAGTATTGTATCTGATGATATATCAAAAATTATGCCTATTTTACTTGAAAACTTGAGTAGTGATGATGATTTAAATTATAAGCTTTTTTCTGCAGAATTTTTATCTTCTACAACATCTGATATGCTTGTAACGTTAATATATCACAGAGCCTTAAATGAAAACTGGAATCTTAAAGCAAAAGAGTTAGAAAAAAAATTAAACATTAAAATAATAGGAAGAAGTAGAAAACAAAAAGTTATCTTGACAGATGATTGTATTGAAGAATCCTTACCAATCAATGGTGAAATTTTCAAGTTTATCTATAAAGAGGGTGGCTTTACTCAACCTAATCAAAAAGTAAATATACAAATGATAGAGTGGGTTTTAAATAATATGACGGCATATGATGATTTATGTGAGTTATACTGTGGCGGTGGAAACTTCACTATTCCATTATCAAAAAAGTTCAATCGTGTAATTGCAACAGAGATAAGTAAAACATCTATAAAATCAGCAAAAGAAAATTGTGCTTTAAATAACGTAGAAAATATTGATTTTATACGAATGTCAAGTGAAGAGTTTGTGGAAGCTAGAAATAAAGTACGTGACTTTACAAGATTAAAGGATATTGATTTAGATAGTTATAACTTTAGTACGATTTTTTTAGATCCTCCAAGAGCAGGTCTAGATGAAACAACAACTAAGCTTTCAGCCGAATTTGAAAATATTATTTATATCTCTTGTAACCCAGAAACATTGTGTAGAGATTTAGTAGAACTTATAAAAACACACACAATAGAACGTTTTGCTTTTTTTGATCAATTTGCTTATTCAAACCATATAGAATCGGGTGTTATACTAAAAAGAAAATAGGATTATTTTTCATAAATTTACATTGCAAATTTATATTTAAGAGTATAATGTTTTTTAAGAAAATTTAATTATTTATATTGAATTAATTTTAGATTAAGTACAATAGAACATAAAGATAGTAAAAAAATAATTATTAAGATTTGGAGAGAGAGAATGAAAGCCATTATCGCCTTAGAAGAGATGATTAAAGAAGAAGAATCTGTTATCAAATCAATTAAAAAACAGCTTGCAAATCATGCATCGGGTGAAAGCAAGTTGTCCTATATGGGACTTGCTTCTGCTGAAACAAATTTAGAAAATGCTCAAACTCAACTAGAGAAACATAAAATAAGACTAAAAGAACTTATGTCTTTAGACAATGCAGAACTATTAGAAAAAGAAAAAATAAAAGATGCAGTAGAACGGCAAAATTATTTAAATTATCAAACTTTACGAATCAAAAGAGATGTTACTAGAAAAAATGATGAAAAACTAGAAGCTATGTCTATTTTAGATGAAGTTGGGCAAGAGTGTATGATAGAAGATGAGCATTTATTTGAAATCGCTGAAAAATCACTATCATTAAATTTAACAGTACATGTAGATCTAGATAAAAAATATGCAGAGATTAAAAAAAGTTTTGAAGCATTTGTAAAAAAGATAGATGATGAAAATATTAAAGATCTAGGTACATTAAATTTCAGAGCTATTCTGACAACACTCCACTTTCATGTACTTTATTCTAATATACAAGAAAATATAGATGAATGTAATTTGCCAGCATTTAAAGGTTTTCCAAAGTTTGAAGATTGGTGGATTAGAGAATTATGGAAGAATCATCATGCTTATTATGCTTTGTTTAAATGGAAAGGAATTGTCAGAAGCTTGTGTAATACAGAAGAACAAAAAAGAACATGGGAAAAAATTTTTACTAATTGGATAGGGATTAAAAAAATACTTTCTGATAAAGGTGCCCTAGGATATCACTATAATTATATGTTTGACTCAATGATTAGAGAATACAGTTCTCTTGAAGAGGAACTGGCTACTTCAAGTTTAAAATCAATGGATGCACTTACTAAAGCAATTATTGCAAAAGAGGATTTTACAAAAGAGATGCCAAATCATACTATTGTTACAGATTATGTTATTTTTAAACGAGAACAACTTGACTATAAAGATGTAAAATAGTTAAAGAAAAGATAGTAAATAAAGTAATTTGAAAATAAAACTTGTAAATAACTTAAATTAAGCTTCTTGTAAGGATAATTCCCATATTATTCCGAACTTATTTTTAAGAAAGGATATATTTCATATGAAATTTACACAAAGTATACATCAAGTTGATGTTAAAAAAGACTGGATTGTAATCGATGCTACTGATAGAGTTTTCGGTAGATTAATCACAGAAGTTGCAACTATTTTAAGAGGGAAAAACAAACCTTCATTTACACCAAATGTAGACTGTGGAGATAATGTAGTTATCATTAATGCTGGTAAAGTTAAATTTACTGGTACAAAATTAGCAGATAAAAACTACTTCACACACTCAGGTTATTTTGGTAGTACTAAAACACATAAAATGTCAGATATGCTAGAAAACAACCCTGAGAAGTTATTTAAATTAGCTACTAGAGGTATGTTACCAAAAACAAAATTAGGTGCAAAAATACTTAAAAATTTAAAAGTATATGCTGGTGAAGATCACCCTCATACTGCACAGGTACAAGGATAATAAATGGCAAAAGTATACGCAACAGGAAGAAGAAAAACAGCAATAGCTAAAGTATGGTTAGAAGTTGGAAAAGGTGAAATCATCGTTAACGGTGTAGCATTAAACACATGGCTAGGTGGTCATGAAGCTCTTAAAAAAAGAGTTAGACAACCATTAGAAGTTTCTAAACAATTAGAATCTGTAAATATTGTTGCTAAAACATTAGGTGGTGGATATTCTGCACAAGCTGATGCTTTAAGACATGGTATTTCTAGAGCTTTAGTAGCTTATGATGAGCAATTTAGAACTATTCTTAAACCACATGGTTTACTTACTAGAGACGCGAGAGTTGTTGAAAGAAAGAAGCCAGGGAAAAGAAAAGCGAGAAGATCTCCTCAGTTTTCAAAAAGATAATCGGTACTGTTACCAATTTTCTTCAAAGGCCAAAAAGATTTATCTTTTTGGCCTTTTTTTATGCCCATACAATTTATAGTACTTGACAAATCAACATAAATAATATATAATAGTCATATAATATTACTATAAGTGTTAAAATATAGTAGAAGGAGAAAATATGACAACTAAAATACTTAACGAGAAAAAAATCCCAAAAATAAATAAACTGAAAAAAAAGTTTAATATTTTTAGAGCTATTGTAATCAAAAGTGAAAGAGATATACGTTCTGTAGAATTTATGAATAAGAATGGTGTATTTAGAGGTTTTGGTAAAAGCACAAATGAAGCTTATCAACACGCAAAAAGAATTTTGAAAAATTATTATCAAAATAGAGATGGTAAAAATAACATCAACTATAATTATTAGCTAATTTTCAATAATTAAAGAGAGGAAAACCTCTCTTTTATATGTTTTTATATACAATTTGCTATGAAAAAAATTCTATTAACTTGTTTACTTTTTATAAGTACATATGCCTCGACATTAAACTTAAGTATCTCATCAAATCCAAGTAGAATAAATCCTATCATCTCAACAGATAGTGTAAGTGCTGAGATAGAATCATGGATATTTAATGGTTTATTTAAATATGATAAAGATGGAAATATAGTAGTAGATTTAGCCTCTTCTTATCGATTTATTGATAATGTAACTTTAGAGATTAAATTAAAAAAAAATATAAAATGGCATGATGGAGAAAAATTTACAGCACAAGATGTACTTTATACCTATAATCTTATACAAAATCCAAAGATTTATACCCCTCTTACTTCTCAATATAAAAAAGTAAAATCTGTAATTATAAAAGATGATTATACTGTTCTTATTAACTACAAAGAGGCTTATTTTAAAGCTTTAGAGATATGGATGGTTTCTATTGTTCCTAAACATATTTTTGAAAATGAAAAAGATATCATGACAAGTAAGTATAATAAAGAGCCAATAGGAACAGGACCATATAAATTAAAAGAGTTTAAACTATCATCTGATGTCATACTTGAAGTGAATAAAGAATATTTTGATAAAGTACCAAATATAGAACAAATTCGATATAAGTTTGTACCTGATATTACGACATCTTTTTATATGCTAAAACAAGGACAGTTAGATCTTGGTTCATTAACACCAATACAAGTAGATCGACAACTCAACAAGAATTTTCACGAGTCATTTAATATATATGAGAAACAAAGTTTTGCTTATAGTTATTTGGGATTTAACTTACGAAATCCAAAATTCAAAAATAAAAAGATACGAGAAGCGATAAGTTTAGCCATTAATAGACAAGAGATAATAGATATATTATATTTTGGACATGCGAAGGTTTGTAATGGACCATTTCTTCCTGGAACTTTTGCTTTTAATGATAAAGTGAAAATATCAAAACAAAATCTAAATAAGTCAAAAGAGTTATTAAAAAGTTTAGGATATGATGAAAAAAATCCATTTGAATTTGAGGTAATTACAAATGCTAATAATCCAACAAGAATTAATTTAGCTGAAATTATACAGCACCAACTTTTGCAGTCAGGTATTAAAATGAAAATACGGGTTATGGAGTGGCAAGCTTTTTTAAATACAGTAGTAAATCCAAGGAAATTTGAAACAATAATATTGGGTTGGAACTTAGCTTTAATGCCTGATGCCAGATCTATCTGGCATAGCAAGAGTAATATAAATGGTGGATTTAATTTAGTTGGTTATACAAATAATAAGGTAGATAGATTAATAGAAAAAGGTGAAGTGACAATACAAAGAGAAAAACTAGGGGAGATATATCGAGAACTTTATAAGGAGATTGCAACTGATTTACCTTATTTATTTTTATATATTCCAAATAGTATAACTGCTGTAAATAAAGATATAAAAAATGTTACTCCATCATTAGTGGGGATTACTCACAATCAAGAGGATTGGATTAAAATAAAGGAATAAAATGAAAAAAAATGATGAGATAATTATATTATTTGATTTAGATGGGACATTAATCGATAGTACAGATGCAATAATAGAGTGTTTTTATCATTCTTTTGATGAATTAAGTTATGATTTTCAAGGAAATGCCGAGGATATTAAGAGAGAAATTGGTCATCCTTTAGATGTAATGTATGAAACTTTAGGGGTTCCAAAACAAAATGTGTGGGATTTCGTAACCTCTTATAAAAAAAAGTATTTTAACATTTTTGAAGCGAAAACTACACTTTTGTCAAATGCATATGAAGCCGTAATTGAAGCATCTCGGTTTTCAAGGTTAGGAATCGTGACAACAAAAACGACAAAATTCAGTACCATATTATTAGAAAATTTTGGCATTTTGGAGTATTTTGAAACGATAATAGGACGTCAAGAAGTAACACATCCAAAGCCAAATCCGGAACCTATATTAACAGCACTTAAATGCATGAATGTAACAAATTGTAACAATATTTACATGATTGGTGACACAAAATTAGACTTGATTGCAGCAAAAAAAGCAGAGATAAATGGACTTGGAGTGTTGTGTGGATACGGAGAAAAAGAAGAACTTGAATGCTACGCTAATGCTATATATAATGGGGCTTTAGAGGCTGTTTTGGATTTAAAAATTAAGCATAAAATAGTGTGAAAATTAAGCTATTATTAAGATTAATACTCTATCATGACTTCACTAAATTAGTTAGGAATATTAAGGAGAATAAAATGCTAGAAATTAGATGGCATAGTCGAGCTGGACAAGGTGCAGTTACAGGTGCTAAAGGATTAGCATCAGTTTTAGCTGCAACAGGTAAACAAGTACAGGCATTTTCATTTTATGGATCTGCAAAAAGAGGTGCAGCAATGACAGCTTATAATAGAGTTGATGATGAATTATTATTAAATCATGAAAGATATATGTGTCCAAATTACGTTTTTGTAATTGATCCAGGGTTAGCTTACTCTGACAATATTACAGAAGACTGTGATGAGAATACTGTCTTTATCATTACATCTCACCTAGAAAAATCTGATTTGATATCATTAATCCCTGCATTAGAAGGTAGAGAAGATAATGTGTTTGTTGTAGATTGTTTAAAAATCGCACAAGAAACAATAGGTAGACCAATTCCTAATACACCAGTATTAGGAGCATTTATGAAAGTAAGTTCTATGTTTGATATACAAGAATTTAAAGATGCTATGAGAAAAATTTTAGGGAAATTACCTGAAAAGATTATTGATGCGAATATGCTTGCAATCCAAAGAGCATATGACGAAGTGAAATAGGGAGTATATTATGGCACAACACAAAGATTTTGTAAACAACTTATATAAAGGTAAAGAACATTTTGAAAATTCAATTTTTGATATGGGTTGGGATGAAATAGTTCAAGGAGCTGCAGTATTCTCATTTGAAGGTGAGATTGATCATACAGTTGTTAATGTACACCCTGAAGATAGAAATGTTGCAGAAACAAATTCACAGAATAAATATGTAGGTGACTGGAGAGTTATTAAACCAGTTTGGAATGTAGATATCTGTATTGATTGTCAAAACTGTTGGTTATTTTGTCCCGATTCATCAATTGTATCAAGAGATAAAGAGATGGTAGGAATCGATTATGATCACTGTAAAGGTTGTGGAATTTGTGTAGAAGTTTGTCCTACAAATCCTAAATCTTTAATAATGTTTGATGAACATATAAAAAATGAAGATGCTCTGACACAATGGCCAGAGAAAAAGCAAAAAGAGGAAAAGTAAGCATGTATAGAAATAAAAGACAAATGGAATTAAACAGTGTTGAAGTTTGGGATGGAAACTTTGCTAATTCACACGCGCTTAGACAAGCAAGTGTTGATGTAGTTTCTGCTTATCCTATTACTCCTTCTACTGGAACTGTTGAAGGTTACGCTGCACATAATGCAAATGGCTATGTAGATGGTGAAATGATTATGACAGAGTCTGAGCATGCTGCTATGTCTGGTTGTATTGGAGCTAGTGCTGCTGGAGCTCGTGCTGCAACAGCAACTTCATCTCAAGGGCTTGCTCTTATGGTTGAAACTTTATATCAAGCATCTGGTATGAGATTACCAATTGTTCTATGTATGATTAATAGAGCATTAGCTGCTCCATTAAATGTAAATGGAGATCATTCTGATATGTATCTTGCAAATCAATCAGGATGGATATCAATTGATGCATGTACACCAGAAGAATCATATGACTTAGTTTTATGTGCATTTAGAATTGGAGAACATTTAGATGTAAGATTACCAGTAATTGTAAATCAAGATGGATTCTTAACATCACATAAAGCACAAAATGTAAGACCATTATCTGATGATCAAGCATATGATTTTGTTGGTGATTATAAAGAAGTTAACTCAATGTTAAATTTTGATAAACCAGTAACTCATGGTGTTCAAACAGAATCTGATTGGCACTTTGAACATAAAGCGAAACAAAATGCTGCAATGATGGCTTCACCAAAAGTTATTGAAGAAGTATTTGAAGAATATGCTAAAATTTCTGGTAGAAAATACAATATGATTGAAACATATAAAACAGAAGATGCTGATATTATTATTGTTTGTTTAGGAACTACATATCAAACAGCACAAGTAGCAGCTGATAAAATGAGAGAAGAGGGTGTAAAAGCTGGTGTTTTAATGCCTAGAGTTTTCAGACCAACACAACTTGATATGCTTGCAGAAAAATTAAAAGGTGCTAAAGCTGTAGTTTGTATGGATAGAAGTGCACCAGGTGGACAAACAGGATTATTATACCAAGATGTAGCAGCTGCTTTATTTAATACATCAGCTAGACCATTATTAAGTAACATTGTTTATGGTTTAGGTGGAAGAGATATTAATATAGAAAATTTAAAAAGTATTTATACTCACGCTAAAGCTGAAGTAGATGCTGGTAAATTAGATGGTGCTATTCAACGATTTGTTGGAGTAAGAGGGCCAGAATTAAAATATTATAGTGTAGAAGGATAGAAAATGAGTAGTTTATTAGGTGGTTTACCACAAGGAAATAAAGAGATTAAAAGTTTAAAAGCTTTCTCAACTGCTGCAGAAAGATTTGAAGGTGCTCACGTACTTTGTCCAGGTTGTGCTCACTCTATTATTGTTAGAGAAGTATTAAATGCGACAAATGATAACTTAGTTGTTGGAGCTTCAACAGGTTGTCTTGAAGTATGTACTGCTATTTATCCTCATACATCTTGGGATTGTTCTTGGATTCATATTGGTTTTGAAAACAGTTCAACTGCAATAGCAGGTGCTGAGAGAGCGAATATGGCACTAAGAAGAAAAGGAAGAATTGATCCAAATACACCTGAGCCTAAATTTGTTGCTTTTGGTGGAGATGGTGCAACTTATGATATCGGATTTCAATGGCTTTCAGGTTGTTTTGAAAGAGGACATAATATGATGTATGTATGTCTTGATAATGAAGTATATGCAAATACAGGTGGTCAAAGAAGTTCATCTACTCCAATTGGTGCTAGTGCAACAACTACACCAGCTGGTTCTCATTCATATGGTGAAAAACAAAATAAAAAAGATATGATTGCTATTATGGCTGCACATGGTTCTCCTTATGTAGCACAAGTTGCTCCAAATAAATGGAAAGATATGGTGAAAAAAATCCAAAAAGGATTTGATGCAAATGGACCTGTGTATATTAATGCTATGTCTGCTTGTACAACTGAGTGGAAGTTTCCAATTCATCAAACAATTGAGGTTTCTGATATGGCTACTGATTCATTAGTATTTCCATTATATGAGATTATTGATGGTAAAGAATTAAATATCACATACAGACCAAAAAATATTGTTCCTGTAAGAGACTATTT
>Ga0193960_1000364_pt1 | contig 18922 bp, 21 predicted proteins | sample FB_3_MG_FD_140338 | JGI IMG/M metagenome (GOLD analysis project Ga0193960, IMG submission 140338) | Microbial mat bacterial communities from the Broadkill River, Lewes, Delaware, United States - FB_3_MG | ecosystem: Environmental > Aquatic > Freshwater > River > Microbial mats | place: USA... | reverse complement strand
CGCGCAAATGTCATCCTGGTCAATGAGTTAACTTATAGAGACCGAATAGATAAACGCAGTCTACGCTTGCAATAAAACCAAATTATCGTTGCAAAACGGAGAGTGTCCATAGATAAACTGTTAGAAGAGAATTCACTAAAGGAGACTATTTTGAAGATTGTTTTATCACACTTATTGTTAGTGCTAACTATTGGTGTAACTGGATGTGCTCAAGCTGGAAGTGGCGGCATTAAAATGACTGCTTCAGAGCAACAGAACCTTGCGATTGAAAATTTACACCTAATTGCCAAAGATTTCTGGCAGGCATACCGAAGCGATGATATTCGTGAACGACGTCTAGCGGAGATGTATCTGATAGGTGCTCTTGATAGTACTGAAGGTGTAAAATGGTGTGGCTACAATATTGCTCTTCCACATTCAGTTTTAGATCAGGTTCACATTGGTTTTAAGAACGCTTCAAAAGAAATGATGAACGATAGAGCCTCTAGCACCATTAATAAAATAATGTCAAACAGACTTCCATGTAAGGAAACAAAATGAAGCCAACATTTAAAGCCTTGAGCGATAATTACTACTCTTCAAACATAAATTCTATAAAGTATGTAGATGGTGAAGATTTATATTCAGAAATAGGATACAAACAAGAAAATTTGATAAAGCAAAATCCTGGATACGTGAATACATGCGCTACGCGGGTAAGCCTTGCTCTGCTAAAAACAGGTATACCATTTACTGGCCGACTCCCGGTTAAAGCAGGGCCATATAAAGGAAAGAGCGTCGAGGCGGGAGCAAAGCTTTTAGCCGATCAACTTATGAGACCAAATGTCTTTGGGCGTCCTGAGTTATTCAAGCCTTCAGAATTTTTATCTAAGGTAGGAAGTAGAAAGGGCGTTGTTCTTTTCTGGAAAATCACCGGTTACGGTGGAGGCCATATAGACCTAATAGATATCCAGAATAAGTTAGCAGTGTGTAATTCTACTTGTTATTTTCAGAGCAAAGAAATATGGTTTTGGGAATTAAAATAAACTAGTTCTAACAAGTTGAACCTCCCCCGATTAGGTAGAGGAACTAATAGGACATACACTGAAAAAGTGAGTAAGTTAAGTGGTTGTGCCATTAGCAGTGACTTCTTAACGTAATACCAGCCCCTTGTAGATTCTTTTAAATTAGTGTTGCTGCTAGAATGGTGGCGGCGGTCGTACAGGGTGCCGTAGGCGGTGTTAATAGGTGCCGTCTCTACTTTCTTTTTATATTGAAGAGAAAGCTCTATATCAGTAGACCGATTCTCTTGATCCGTTTATGATACCCTAAGTTATTGATATACAAAGGGTAGATACTATTGATCAAGGGAAAGCTATGAGCGATTTATTGTCCGAAGTCTCTTGATCACAAAATACATTATTAAATAGTTATTATTTAACCCATTGTTTTTTTTTGAAAAAAAGCCCTAAATCCAGTTAACGCTTACTTTGACCAAGAGAATGGTGATACGTGGAACGGGTCTATTGATTAAACTTTTAGCCATACAGAGAGGGATGCATGCTTAGCAAATTAGAGATGGAGTTTTCGCAGATAAAATATCGATGGAGAATTCATTCGGAGCTATTCGGATCAGATGAAAAGGTAAATCTTCTAAATCGTTGCGGTGGGGAAGTATTTGGGTTGACTCAAAAACTTATAGTTTATGATACGTTAGCTGCACTGTGCAGATTGTGTGACTCTTCGAAATCTATGGGTCAGGAAAACAATAGCATTTATAACCAGTACGAAAAGAAAAAATGCAATCTCAATAGCTCTGATATTCAGGACATTGATTCATATTTGGCTTCCTTAAAAGACAATATGAAAGATATCAGAGTCTTGCGCAATAAATCAATGTCACACAACGATCTTAAGGTGGCGGAAAATACAATTACGCTCCCTGATGTTACCTATGATAAAATTGATGATGTACTTGATCTTATAGTAAAAATATTAAACAAAATGTTTAATATCCGTGGTGATTACGAATCTGTCTCAAGATTTGGATCAGGCGCCAACAAATTATTTAGAACACTTGAAGCTGGCGAGAGAGGCTAAATGGCTAACAAAAACAGGCAAGGCGACGCCAAAAAGCGGCGCGCTTGCTGTAAGCGTTAGGGTAAAAAATAAAATATCAGAGAAATTATGAAAAAGTTAGTATTAGGAGTATTAATAGGGCTTTTTGTTAGTTCTTGTGCAACCTTTAATCCAATACCAGAAGGGTATAGAGGACCCGTATCTAACATCGAAGATACATACTCTGACGACACGGGTCGAAGCGCGCACTATTTTGAACTTTCAAAAATCAACGGAAATATGATTTCGACTAGTTTTGGTGCAACTAGAGGTAAATACTCGGGGCAGGGAACGAATTTTGATCCTGTTATGGTGACCCGAGATGTAGTGCCGGAGGAAGCAGTGTTTACAATACAGGGTTATAAGTTTTTTCCAACTGATGCCCAATCATTATTTTCAAATAACATGATGGTTAAAAAAGAATTTACTTTCACACCAGAGGCGAACAAAAAATACTATGTGAAAGGAAAGTTGTCTAAAGAATTGTCACAAGTTTGGATGGAAGACGAAAGTGGAAATACCATTCCCGAATCGAAGTGACTTACTCTAACAAACATACCGAGCTTTAGTTAACTAAATCTAACAAGGTCAGTCAGTCTGACCAAATAACAGTTGGCTTTTGCTCCTGCCTCGCTTATTTTAGCCAACTATTATTTGCCTCTTGAGGCGTTAGAATTCATTTTGGCCTAAAATAGCTAGGCTTTCAAAAATAAGGAGTTAAAATGACCTCCCCCAAGCTACTTGAAATCAATGGTGCGGGTTTTTGGGCTTCAGTACGCAGTCAGAAACGCTAAAAACTACCTTTATGGTAAGGACGCTACATTGCACTATGTGGTGTTTGACGATTCGGTCAAAATGGAGCCGTTTGTACGCACACAAGAAATTATGTTTGAAGCCACTGCCTCAGCAGCTACTAAGACCAATAATTATTTGGCGACCATTAATGCGCAAGTTTATGATATGACCTCAGCGGGTTATTTCGATTACGCAATAGGTGATGATGCAGTAGATCCTTCGGCAATCATTCCTGAAGGCGTTGCCGTATTTGGTAAAAAAGTCATTGCAGGAAGAGGGGCACCGCTTAATTTTTTTATTGCTAATTCAATATCTACTACGACCACGCCTTATCGATTTGGCTTTGGTGTGGCGCCGCACAATGTTGATGCCGCCATTGGTGGTGCTGGCCCACTAATTGTAAATGGTTTGCCTTATGGAAAAATGAATCGCTATAAAGCAGGCGTAACACCAGGGCGAAGAATTGGTCAACCCACAAAAGAAAACGCTAAAAACCTTACCCAACGTAGCAACGCCACGTTTACCGCTTTCACCAAACATGACGCCGCGCCCCGTACAGGTATCACCGCAATAGCACACAACATTAAACAAAAGAAGCTTATTGTGATGGTGCACCCTGACAATAGTGGAGATTTATCTCTTCAAACATTAAGAGGAAAATTATTATCGATAGGTTGTGATAACGCTATATTTTTAGATGGCAGTAATTCGTCCTTATTGATGGTGGAAGGAAAATTTATTACCCGAGCAGCTCCGAGTAAAAATAAAACTAATGTCGTAGGTATAGGGTTTAAATACTAATGAATAAGCAATCGGTTGCATCTATCGTACTTTTTGTTTGCGTTTCCTTGGTGGCGTTTGTGCTTGTCGCTAGTATACAGGTGCCAATTTTTCTGGCTGGTGGTAGTGATGCCCTAGAAATTATCGTCAAATCTTCTAATGTCTCTCAGTGGTTGGCGTCGGCGCTATTCTTACTTGGTTGGTTGTTGTGTTTTGTGCTTCCTAAACTAAAACAGAAAATTCATATTGGGTTAAAAATAGCCTTAACATTTATAACCCTAAGTATCTTTTTAATGAGTGGCCATAATTTTCGCTATTCGGGCAAGCAGCATGCACTGATTGACAGTTGGTTTTTTATCTCCATGCAAACTGTACCCATAAACCCCACTACTTATATAGAAAATGGCTACGTAGAAAAAACAGTGTTTACGGTCAACGCTTATAGCGGCGATACTAAATTGCTAAGTATTTGGCTTGGCCTACCGCCATGGCGCTTGAATGAAAAGAAAGTATTGAGTGTTTTTCATGATTTGGGTTTTGAACAAGGCATTACACCAATAGCTAATTTAAAAAGTGGTGAGAGTTAATCATCCAGCGAAGGTATTTTTGTTTGCAATCGGTCGAATATCAAAGCAACAAGTATTGTTCTTCTTTATAGTATCAAGTTAATAAAGGATATAGTGTCATCTGTTCGATCATACTTACAACGTTAAAGTTCACCTAGTGCTTCACGACGTAGTTGCAGGTGGCCTGACATGCTGAATTTTAACAATCGCAGTCAATCTGACCGTCTACTCCGTGCTTTAAATTATGTACGGCTTTCAACCTATCACAATATAAATCGCTCTATTCCCGGCAGTTGCTGCAGGCGTTATGTTTCAGGGGAGATATGCTAAATACGGACGAGTTTGCAAATAAAGTATCTCCAGCATCGAGAATCTTTCTTGGGATTACTTGCACCTTTATCGGCTTAGTTCTAGCGATTTCAGCTTGGATTACAGATGAAATGGTTGTAGTTTTTCTAACCTTCATAGCTGGCTTACCAATAGGTCTTGTTGGCTTGTCTTTACTTTTTGGCAAGGCAAGGGGTGGGAATGGAATCTTTTCGTCATTTACGCTTTACGTTATTGGAGTGCTCATCGTAGCAGTCTCAATTGCTGGCGCATATGCTGGTCAACCTAAAGCAGGTGTAGGCATTTTATTCGCTATGGGGTGTTTCGCCTTAGCAAAGAAAAGAGGCAATCAAAGAAAGCCATGGTAAAACATAGCAAACACATCAAAAATCGCCCACAAAAGGCGTGTGCGCTAGACTCGCTACCGCTCGCTTTTTATGTGGGGGTTATGTTGTACGAAGAACCGAGTAAATGAAGCTTATCGGAAGTAAAATGGAGGATGGCTTTCGGGAGGAATTATTGCGATCCAACGATGTGCTTCAATGTTCTGATTCAAAGCTACGAAAGGCATTAGTGGCTGAAGGCCATGAAACTAAAAATGCTTATGTTCTCCATTGGACCGCTGAGCAGCTCGAAGACTTATACACAGTTTTAATAGGCGGCTCTTATTTGGTTGACGTAGAAATCGATAAGTACGACAATTCCAAGCCTCCAATTGTAGAAAGACATGAACTAAAGCCCTATATGAATGGGCTAAGTAAAATGAATCAAGTTAGCTTGGCGGTTGCGCAGGATTTAGTCTGTACAAAAACATAGCAAGCAAAGCGAGTATCGCCCTTCGGGCTGGATGCACTTATATATTGATTGCCGGTATGGTGAGTGGTTCTGTTGGTATTAAGTCTTGAGTCTTAACCTTTAAGCCTACAAGACTTACTACACTTCCAGTGATATTACCTAACTGGCACTATTGTGTCGGTACAATATCAAATACAAACAACACGGCGTCTTCTTTACTGTTATTAATCACCCAGTGTTGGGTACCGTAATTTTCTAACACAACTTGGCCCGGCGTTATCTGGGCGCGTTTATCACCACGGATTTCTGTCACATTACCTTTGACTACATAAAAAGCACCGGGGCGGCTTTTGTGCCCATGGTCTTTAACAATACCGCCAGGTGCCATAGTGACAGTGCGCACGCGCACTTGGTAGCCGTCTAATGCGGGTATTTGTTTACCCAGTTCTAAGGCATTTTTACCCGATACGGTGAGCCCTGAATGCTCTGTTGGTGGGGTTTTGACGAGATGCCCAGGGATTGTTTTATCGCCAGCAAAGGCAGTACACGTTGTTGCCATCACCGCGATAGCCAGCCAATAGCGGGCGTTAGAGATAAGTGTTTGCATGTTGATCCTCCTGTTAGTGTGTCTGTCAACAATCGCTATTCTATATGTTAAAAATCATATATCATTAGCTGATTTGGGAATTTAATATTTTATATTTGCAATGAACTTATCCTACATTCATCTAAGTGATATACAGGTTTTTTTGGCGGTTGCTCAAAGTGGTAGCCTTGTGGTGGCCTCTCGCAAACTGGGTATTAACCACTCAACGGCCTTTCGCTGGTTAAAACGATTTGAAGAGCAGTTAAACCACAAGCTATTTGACCGTACGAATAACCACTATGTACTGTCAGAGACCGGGCATGCGGTTTTCCCTATTGCCGAGAGGGTTGCCGCTGAAATAACATCACTGTCGATGATGGCCGATTCGCTCGATGACCACCTCGTGGGTGAGGTGAAAATGACCTCCGCAGATGCCTTAGTCTTGGGGTATTTACCGCAGGTGGTGCAGCGTTTTCACCAACAGCACCCAGGGCTTACCATTAATTTATTCTCGGGCAATAACTTTGTTAACTTATCAAAAAGAGAAGCCGATATCGCTATTCGTCCGACCCATTCCCCGGCGGGTAATATGGTTGGTCGAAAGGCGGCATCAATGGTGTTTGGTTTGTATGCCGCACCTGAGTATATTGAAAAATATGGCCGGCCCACTATAAATGATAAGGGCAAGGGGCATCTTTTGTGTGATTATGACCCATCGCTGTCGCATCTGTATGCTGCACAATGGGTGAAAGAGCATATGAGCCGTGCAGACAGTGTTATCACCCTTAGTAGTACAGTCTCTTTGACCCAGTTTGCAAGAGCCGGTATGGGGCTTGCTGCCATTCCTTGCTTTTTGGGTGATGCTGAGCAGGGCTTGGTAAAAGTCATTACATTTGATGATAATATTGCCTCAGATATATGGATACTCACACACCCCGATTTACGTCACTCGCCAAAAATTAGAGCGGTATTAGATTTTATGTTTAATCAAATTCGAAAAGACGAGGCGTACTTTTTAGGCCGGTAATATTTGTCGTAGATAGCGATATTGATAATAGTATCTGCCATGGCACTATGGAGGCTTAAAAGCACAACGCAATGCTTCAATCTTTGTGTCCAGCAGATTACTACAAGTCGCTAAATACTGTCGATAAGACCACCGGGTCAGCGGTAAAGTTGCCTAGTTTTACCTTGAGTGTGTTACTGCTAAATTAACTTAATTGGGCACTTTTATGAGTTTTATATTTGAGCGATTACTGGGAGGTGTAAGCCCTAATAACTTTCTTAAAGAACATCATAAAGCGTTATCGCTTTCTGGTGGTTTGTCTCTGCGAAAGCGAATTTATGATCCTGATCAAGGTGTAGTCTTTTACTGCCTTTCTGTGGGTGGCGGGCCTGAAGGGGTGATTCCTGGACGGTATCTTTTCTTTTTTGACGGTTTTCTGAGTGAGCTAGATGTTTTTTGTGAAATGAGTTGGAATGAGGGCGTGGGGCATATCATCAATTATCGTGTTAACAGCTCAACCATTTCAAATGAATACTCAAATCATCAGGTGGTAAAAGATATGATATCCGAGGTTTTACAAATTTTCGGTTTAAATGCTGCAATTGAACCTAAAAAAATTAATATCATCTTTAATTAAGGGGCATGAAAGCAAGCGTTTTTAGCCAATAAAAACCTCCTTATGATTGTATTCAAATGCTTTACTCTTAAGTATACGAGTGGTGTTTGAGTAGTGTTTATTGGTGGCCGCTGTTAACTATTTTTCTTGCGAGAGAAAACCCCTTTTAGAGCTGCGCCAAGCCCCACAAGAATCAACACACCAAATTTTTTCAAAAAGATCAGTGCTCCGGCCAGCAGGCCTGTTTTAGCCAGTACTTTACCAGCGACTAATGCACCTAGCCCATAAGCGGCTACTTTATCGATATCTGGATTAAAGTCTGCATAAGTTGAGCCTTGGTCAAATTCGGCTACAGCTAATACAGCATCCAGTTGGGTATTAATTAACGCTTTTTGCTCTATGCTGGCAATAAAATTAATCACTAGTACACCTTTACGGCCAAGTACACGAATGTTGTAGTTGAGTGTATTGACCGCTTGATCCCCGAACTTAATCTCTTTTGCCCAGTGCAGTTTGTGAGTGTTAACATCGTAATACGGTGGCGCCGCCCAGCCGACCAGCTCAATACTTTCATAACCTTGCTCGACGCGTGCCTTGCTGGCAGCTTGTGTGTCGGCTTGCATTTGTGAAAGCAAGTCGTTGTAATTAATATCACCGGCATCATCATCAGCGACATAGCCGTCTTCTTCATATTCGATAGTCACAGCCCAAGCATCGGTATCAAACGGGGTTGAGCTGGCGGGAAATAACATTCCGAGCGTTTGTTGGCCGGGTAGATTGCCCCACACATCAACGAGTACCTTTTCAGTATCGTCGGCATTTAGGTAGTAAAAGTTATCGGGTACGGTGAGTGTTACACCGGCTGTTGGCAGGTTGATCACACCGGTTTTGCGCTCTAGCGAGTCCCAGAGGTTTTTTGCCCACACTTGGTATTGGGCTTGTGCATCGTCACTGCTGGGTGTTTCGCCGTCGGCAAATGCCAATATTGGGAGTAGCAGCACTATAACGCTAAGCCAGTTAAGAGTCGTCTTCATTCGGCATTCCTTGTTAATCGGGTGTAATCCATAACAGCACATAGATTTATCTGGCAATAATTATAGGTCTGTGTCACGAAAGCAGTATGGAAGATAGGTACTTTTACTGACAGCCATGGTAATTCAGCGGTAACGCTACAGCAATACCATAGGTGATTATAAAGTATCCACTGATCGAGTGTGCTCGCTGCTTTGGCGGGTAACTTAATCTATGAGGTATTGCCAAGTATTTGAATTTTATAGAAAATCTATGATTTTTAGCCTGTGGTAGAGACGCATACGCAAGTGCTCGGCAAATTTTGATATACTTTTGGGGTATTATGGATGTATTGTGCGCCAATAGTAGTGCCTGCACCAGTGTTGCCTGCGCTATACCCTATCCTTTGATTATCTACGTATTAACTGCAATTATTAATTAATTATGAATTCAGAAAAATTTCAAGCTCGCTTCGAGCAACTGCGCTCTAATAAAGTCTTTGAATTATTTGTCGTGGGTGTGATTATTTTTTCAGCATTAGTGATTGGTGTAAAAACCTATGATCTGCCTGAATCAGTGATTACCGCTATGATCATTCTCGATTGGATGATTACACTGTTTTTTGTGGTTGAGATCACCATTCGCTTTTTGGGCGAAAAAAATAAACGCACCTTCTTTAAAAGTGGCTGGAATATTTTTGATACGCTGATTGTGTTTGTAAGCCTAGTGCCTATCGATGATACAGATATGGCATTAGTGGGGCGGTTGGTACGTATTTTTCGTGTGCTGCGTATGGTGTCGATTATCCCTGAGCTGAGAATGCTACTTAATTCGTTGTTAAAAGCACTGCCGCGATTGGGCTATGTGGCTTTACTCATGTTTATTATTTTTTATATTTATGCCGCGATTGGCGCCACTTTTTTCAGTGAGATTAACCCTGTGCTTTGGGGCGATATTGCCTTGAGCCTGCTGACACTCTTTCGGGTGATGACTTTCGAGGATTGGACCGATGTCATGTATGAAACAATGACAGTCTACCCATTGAGCTGGGCCTACTATATTACCTTTATCTTTTTTACCGCATTTGCATTTTTAAACATGATTATCGGTATTGTAGTTAATGTCTTAGAAGAAGAGCACCGCGAGCAGGAGCGGCTAGATGGCGAGCCAACGCTTGCGGATATTCAAGCGCAGCTGCGCGAACTAAAGCAGTTATTGCATGAGAAAACATAACGCATACCGTGTGTGCTTTAAGCCTTGCAACTAAGAGTTAATTGCGACTAAGTGTTAATTGCCGCTAAGCGGTGAGGCTTTTAGTGCTGTATTAGCGCATGTGTAAGCGTTGCGGTGTGATCGCATTCGGTTTAGGGTATCATGGTGTGATTCAACCACAGGGCTTAATGGCATGGCGAAGGGTAAGTCTTTCTCGGGTAAACCACACAGTGATGATTCACCACAAACCGGTGCATCATCAACACAGGCCTCACTGCCGTTAACAGCCAGTGAGGCATCACCACCTACGGACTCAACAGTCGCTGAGTCAACGGTCACCTCGACCACTCAGACCTATTTTTCTCGATCGGCGCTAGCTGAAAAACTCAAGCTTAGTTTAAAAGAACTGACGCAATTAATGATTGATGCCGGTTGGATTCGCCAAGAGGGTAAAGAGTGGATTCTCACCAGCAAAGGTGAATTTGAAGGCGGCATCTACCGGCAGAGCAAAAAGTACGGGCAGTATATTGCTTGGCCCGAGCGCATTCAGCAACACAGTGTGATTGTCGGTATTGATAACCAGTTACTCAGTGCCAGTGCTATAGCCAAACAATACGCACTCTCGGGGCGTTTATTTAATCGTCTGCTTGCTGAGATGGGCTGGTTACAGGCCTTTGCTAAAGGTTGGCAGGTGAGCGAGCAGGGCCGGCAGATGGGGGGGCAGCAGCATCAGGATAACGACTCGGGTATTCCCTATGTGATGTGGCCAAGGCAAATCACCGAGCAGCCGGTGTTTGCCAATACCCTGGCTCAGTATTTGGCGGTACCTGAGCAGCTTATCACCACCACGATCGAGCAGTGTACCCACTACCGCACACTCGATGGGCACTATGTGTTATCGGTCGCTGAGCTTACCATTGCCAACTGGCTGTATGTGGTCGGTATTCACTATGCTTATAGGCGCACACTTTGTGTTGCGACAGACGAGTCAGTTATCGCCAACTTTTACTTACCAGCCCACCATGTGTATCTGGATTATTGGGCTGAGCACTTAAATCCTACACAATTAACACAGCAGCTACAGCGCCGTGATATTTATCAACAATACCAATTACAATCAATCGAAATACCCGCCGATAAACTGACAGACTTAGACCATTATTTGTCGAAGGCACTGCTGGGTTTTGGCATTACCGTTTATTGATCATCGAGCAATAGGAGTGGATCCATGAAAGTGACGTTTTTAGGTTTAGGGGCCATGGGGTACCCTATGGCAGGCCATCAGCAACAGGCGGGGCTAGAGGTATGTGTCTATAATCGCACCACAGCTAAAGCACAACAATGGGTAGAGCAGTACGGCGGTCGCTATAGCGAAACACCGGCTCAGGCGGTCGCCGATGCCGATATTATTATTACTTGCCTCGGTAATGATGACGACGTGCGTGCGGTGGTGTGCACCGATGACGGTGTGCTGGCAAATAGCAAAGCGGGCGCTATTTTTATTGATCATACGACGACTTCTGAGGCATTGGCCTTAGAGTTGGCGGCACTGGCCTCCAAGCGCGGTATTTCCTTTCTCGATGCACCGGTATCGGGTGGCCAACTCGGTGCTGAAAATGGTGCTTTAACGGTGATGGTCGGTGGCGATGCAGACGTGTTGGGCAAGGCTGCTGCTGCGCTAGAGCCCTATGCAAAAAATATCACACACATGGGGGATGTCGGTGCGGGGCAGCTGACAAAAATGGTCAACCAATTATTGATCGCCGGTATTTTACAGGGCTTGTCCGAAGGCTTAGCACTTGCCCAAAAAGCGGATTTAGATTTGCCTAAAGTGATCGAGGCCGTCAGCCAAGGGGCGGCTCAAAGCTGGCAGTTAGAAAACCGTGGTATCAATATGATGAACGATAAATTTGACTACGGCTTTGCGATTGATTGGATGCGTAAAGACTTAGGTTTTTGTTTTGAAACCGCCGAACGCCTAGGTATTGATATCCCCAATGCTAAACAGGTCGATGAACGCTACGGGCAATTACAAGCGCGTGGTTTTGGGCGTTGCGATACGTCTGTGCTGATTAAGCAATACGATGAATAGGTGTTAATGAAGAGTATTCACGCGGTGTGAATACTCTTGTGCCGCTCGCCTGCTTAACTCCACCTAGTGGTCGGTGAGCTGTTGATGGGGGTTTAGATAAAACATTTTTTTCCACCCTTGAGCCTGCGTGCTTATTTTCCAGGGCAGGGGTAGCAGGGATACAATCGAGTAGTGCACATGAGGGGCTTTACCGGCCGCGTTGCCGGTGTCGCCAAGTGTACCGATGGTTTGCCCTTGTGCTACCCAGTCTCCTTTGCCGACCTGTTGCGATTGCAGATGTGCCATATAGTGGACCCGCCACTGGGGGCCTAACAGTGCAATCACCTTGCCGCCTTTAGACAACTGCCCAGCCAATAACACCACACCACTGACGGGTGCGACTACAGCCGTCCCTTTTTTACCAAAAATATCGATCCCTTTATGTACGCCTGAGCTACCCCAGGGCGAATGCCAAAATGTGTTGTGGTTCCAGTCTTTGGGGGTAGCATTGGCAACGGGTATTTGCACGTGGCTAGTGATCAATAAGCCCAGTATTAGCAAGGCGATGCACAGCAATCCTAGTAGTCGCAGTGGGCGTGTACGCATAGGTTATTACTCTGTTATTGAGTGTGGCGCACTAGGTGTAGGTTGATCCGTATGGGCATCTACTTTTGCCGTGGGCTTTATAAACGTGCCTTGTGCCAAGTAGTGCAGCACCTGTTTGATGACTTTTTTATTGCTCATCATAAAGGTGTGTGTCACCGGGAGTGTAATATGATCATTCATGCCGTTGAGCTTGGTGCGTTCAACCGAGACTTTGCCATCATCCGCGCCGGGAATAATCGAGGAGAGTATCCAGTTAACGCTCCAGTTTCCGGCAATAATACCGACGTCAAAATGCGCGTCTCCCAGTTGGTTGGGTAGGCTCAGTTGACCTGTGCCCAATTGTAACCCGGCGTCGCCGTTAATAAAATGAAACCCGGGCACTTGCCCTAGGCGATCGATGACCTCACTACCTTGGTTGGGTGGCCCAAGCATCACTACGCGCCCAAGCGATTCAAGTGAGTATGTTTGTAGGTAGTAGCGCACTAATATAGCGCCCATAGAGTGGGTGACAAAGTGAATGGGTTGCGACTTACACTGGGCGATGGCCGGTGGTATTACTTGCTGAGCCAGGGTCTCTATGGTGGCCTCTCGGGAGGGGTAGCCAGTATTGACAACGTGATAGTCGGCGTCACTTAATGCCTTTGCCAGCGTATTCATTGACGTTTCGCTGCGGGCTAAACCATGCAATAAGATGGCACAATCGGCTTGTGCGGCTAAGGGTAGCAGTGCGCTGATTGCAAGGATCAATAGTGTGGTCATATGCCGGCAGGCTGAAAGGGGAGATATCAGGGATGATGTGTGGTGCTTGTCCATTTTTGGGTTATCCGTTGGAGTGTAGTTCTGTTAGCGCTATGATTGGTCAATGTGCCAGCTGTCGGTATGCTTTTCAAGCACTTATTTGTGAAATCAATGTCACTTGTTGACAAGGGTGGGGGTGCTGTACTTGTATGATATATAGGGTTTACGTTGTCTATGGTTAATAATCCTCTCGTTATAGCGTAGCCAATAACCATAACTTAATGCATAATTGCCCCATTGGCGCTCTAGGCGAAAAATGAGATAAAAGAGCATGTACTGCGAGTACTTTGGATTAAAAGAACCCCCGTTTTCAATAGCCCCCAACCCGCATTATTTATTTATGAGCCAGCGGCATCAGGATGCCTTGGCGCATTTGCTCTACGGCGTACAATCCGAAGGCGGTTTTGTACTATTAAGCGGTGAGGTAGGTACGGGTAAAACAACACTGTGTCGGTGTTTACTAGAGCAAATTCCTGACAATACCGATGTGGCCTTTATTCTCAACCCCTTTTTAGGTACTAACGAATTACTACATGCAATATGTAAAGAGCTCGGTATTGAGGGTGTACAAGCCAATGCCACGCTGCGCCAGCTCACCGAAACCATGTACCAGTTTTTGCTCGATAATCACGCCAATGGCCGCAATACGGTATTAGTCATTGATGAAGCCCAGCACCTGCAATTTAAAACTCTGGAGCTTATTCGCCTACTGACTAACCTTGAAACCAATACCAAAAAGCTCCTGCAAATTATATTTATTGGCCAGCCTGAGCTCAATACGCTTCTTGCCGAACCTAAATTGCGCCAGTTATCCCAGCGCATTACGGCACGCTTTCATATTGCGCCGCTCACGCTTGAAGAAACACAGTCCTATATCCATCACCGGTTGCGTGTGGCGGGTTTGCCGGGCAATCAGCCATTGCTGCCCGATGGCATTATTAAAAAGATTTACAAAACTACCGGCGGGATACCCCGGTTGATTAACGTACTGTGTGATCGTGCGCTACTGGGTGCTTACGTGCAAAATAAACACAGTGTCGACAAACAAACCTTGCAAAAGGCCATTGTTGAAATACAGGGCGAGAAGAGCCGCAACCCTCGTGCTGTCTCGCGTATTCAGGCCGCCATTGCAGCGGGCTTGTTGGCGGCGATTGCCATCGGTATTTGGCTTTATCCTTCATCGTTTTCACCAGAAGATAGTCTTGATACCCGTGTTAATAAGGCAGGCTTTGAGGGTAGTATCAGTGCAACGCCCTCTACTACTAGCGCTGATGACAAATCGATGGTTGCACAAGGTATAGTAGATCGTGCCTTACCTGATTATCGCCTGCCGACACAGGCTCTGGCTGTGAAACATTTATTGGCCAGTGCTTATGGTGTTGCTATTGATAACCCCAATCCGTGTCTCAACCTCGAAGCACGCAATATGAGCTGTGAAATAACCGCTAGCGGTAACTGGAAAACCCTAAAGCGCATTAATCGCCCCGCAGTACTCAGCCTGCGCCTGGATGATGGTACGACAATGTACTTGCCCGTCATTCGTATGGGCGCAACGACCGTACAGACAGTGACAGAGGGTGAGGTTGTAGATATTCCACTGACTGAACTAGAGGCGCAATGGAGTGGTGAGTTGCTATTTATATGGCGGCCACCTATTGGTTTTAGCAATCCTATTGGTGTGAATGATAACAATGCAGTCGTGGCCTGGCTTGCTAAGGCATTTGCGACGCTTGATAATAAATCACAGCCATTAACCGATACCCGTTTTACTCCAGCACTAAAACAGCGGGTTATGATCTTTCAGCGGCAGCACCAACTGTTGGCCGACGGTGTTGTGGGGGTGAATACATTGCTACGTTTAAATGAGCGCTTGGGGCTGGCGAATACATTAATGCCTGTTGCAACGCCCTCGGGGTCTCGTTTGCCATCGCCGCTATCGGCGACCGATAGGCCACAATTTTCCAATGCGGGTAGATAGCGATGTCGTATATTCTCGATGCCTTACGTAAATCAGAGCAAGAGCGTCACGCACAAGATAGTGTCCCGTCTATTCAAACTATCCATAGTTCACAGACAACACAGCGCCCAGTGTCTATTCGCTGGATGCCGATTGTGATTGTAGTCTCAATTGCTGTAATTTTGGGCCTTTACATAATGGGAACGCGCGACACTATCCCTGATTATAAACCGGTTGATCTTACATTTACCGATACTGCTGAGACCCATACACCGGCGAATACTACTTCTATCGTAGCACCTAACGCGTCGGCGTCTGTTTTGCAGCAGGCACTCAATGCCAGCGGGCGGCAACCCCCTGTTGTACCTAAAGCGACCGATGAAGTGGCTGCGTTGTATCAACAACGTGATGAGACTACAGCCAGTAGCCCGGTCGCCTCTTCTGTGGTGAAAACACCACCGGCTAGCCCGCCTGTTAATACCGTACCAGCTGTTGAGGCTGCCCCAGCAAAAGCCATTATTGCCAATATCAACGATATTGCGTGGTCAATTAAAAGTCATATCCCCAGTATTGAATACACCGCACATATTTATGCGGCTGATAAACACAGCGGCTTTGTTATTTTAAATGGTGCGAAAAAACACGCGGGGGATAAATTGCGCAGCGGTACCTACGTGGAAAAAATTGAAGAAGACGGTGTGGTACTCAACCATAATGGTGTTTTATTTAAGCTCGCCGCAATGAAAAGCTGGAATAACTAGTTAACCTCTCGACTCTTTCTGCTTATGATCACCTACGGCCAGTTTGCCGTATTGGTAAACCGGCGTAGGTGATCAATGCTCAATCGTGTCAGCTACCGGCTGGAGTGTAGCGTGTAATCACACTGGGTAGCAACGTCATCACATACCTTCTCAATGTGTGCCAAAATGCGGATAACAGCAACAGCATTGCGCCGATAAATACCCCGGTGAGTGCGAAGCTGTAACTAACAATACCGTAAGTTTCTAGTAGGTTTGAGAACGCATAAATCACATAGATAAGAGCAGACACCATAAATGCGCGCCGATCTACTGCCATTGAAATCAGCATCATCACGATATACAAGGCTATGACAATCACTGCACTGCTGATACTTTCATTGCCATCAAGAATACCCAAACCAGTGAATATCGGATGAATAATTAGCGGTGCCGCTAACAGGTGTAACCAAAAGGCAACATCTGCGCGGTAGGTGGTGCGCTCTAAGTCAGAGGCATCCCAGTACATGGCATGGCTAAATGCGATAATGCCGGCAATAAAAAAGGCTATTAGTAGCCAGTCTTCTAGTACGGGGAATGTCGCAATTAATAAAGCAGCCACTAGCAGCATTGCCGCACCTGTACCTACAGCGATAGTAATAGGTACATTAAAGCGCCGCCAGTGAAGATACGAGGCGAGTGCAGCAACACAGGTAGCTATAATAATCTGGGCCTCTGTGCTTTGTGATTCAAACAGTTGCATAGACAAGCTATAAATGCCACCGATAAACGATAACAATAAGACAATGGCCGGTAGAGCCATACGCTTTTTGCGCACAAAAAACTCGGCCAGCCCCCAAGCTAGTAACGTAAATACGACCAACGCCAGCGCCAAGCTACTGCTTTTAACCACCCACAGTGATGAGAACAGTAACAACGAGCAGGCGATGACGACAAAAATATCGTTGAAGCCGGTAATAAGCCGAAAATTCTCTTCATCGACACGTGAGATGGGGGCGTTTAATGCGTGGTCTGCGCGAAAGGCGCTCACCGCTGAGGCGGTAAAAATTCCTTTTTCGACAGCCTTGTTGAGGTCTTCATTAGTGTACATAGCAATAACTCCTTAGGCATAGGTATCCATTGATCAGGCGATCTTATTGACCTAGTATAACGGTATTGCTAACCGCCTGTGAAGTGTTACGGCGCGTCAGCAATGGGGGTTAGTTTATACTCGCTCGTGGTAGTCACCGACAGGTGGCGCCTCAAGATGGCTTACAATATGCGCCCAGTGGCCTGCACTTATCATTGCCTTGCTATTGTTAGTGTGGTGTTTTTTCGACGCCCAGGTTTCTACGAGCGTGTAGCGACATGGGTCACTGCTATTGCGATAAATCATTACCTGTTGGCAGCCATCAACTAAGGGCAGTTGTTGTTTAACACCCTCAATGAGTGTGGCAAAGCTATCTTGCTCGTGTGGTTTGGCGTGAAAGTGAATAATAAAGTCAATACTCATGGAGAACCTCGTTGGCTGTTTGTGTATCTATCAGCATTGAAATTCTACCGTCTCTAGAGTAACAAACTACCCAAAAATCGGTATAACTATCGAAATTTTGTCATTGTAGTTGCTTTGTTTTTTTGGGTGTGTAGTGAAAGTGTGCTTTATAAGCACTAATAAAGTGAGACACATTTTCATAGCCTACCTCAAAGGCCGCATCTGTCACTGTTGCTTGTGTTTGGCTCAGCAACGCGTGGGCTTTTTTTAAACGCATCTCGATAATCCACTGGTTGGGTGTCGTATGGTAGAGCTTTTTAAAATCGCGTATAAATGTAGAGACACTGCGCCCGGTCAATTGGGCGTAGTCATCCAGCGTTAGGTTTTTAGTGTAGTGTTTATGCATAAAAGCGCGGATGTCGCGCTGTTTTTTATACATACAGTGCTGTTGGCAATGTGTGGTGAAGCTTGCTCCATCTTCTTGTTGTGCTAATAAGTGAAACAGCTCGAGTATTTTTAGCGAGGCCAATGCTTGTGTGTGGTGTGTGGTATTACATTGAGGTTGATTATAAACCCTAAGCAATGCCTGTATATAGTCGGCAATTTGCCTCCCGCCATTGAATACAGCAGTGGCGGGGGTATGATCAGTGGCGTGTTTATCTGTTTGATGAATGTCTTTTGAATGGATATCAATTGAGAGCTCGTTCGCTAATAGTGTGTCGTCGATAAAAAATAAAATAGCCTCAAAGTAGCCATTGGCAGCAATAAAATCTGACACCATATAAATATCTTTAGGTAAAAATAACAAGTGCCCCGGTAAGATCGTTTGTTGTTGAGACTCACTGTCGGTAATGATTTGTCGACCTTCCATAATAAATAATAGTGCGCAGCGCGATAAGTACATCTCTTTATCAATAAAATCGACCGCCAGTTTTTTATGCATAATGGCGGTATTTTTATCACGCAATAAGGTAGTGATGTCGGTGCGTTTAAATAAATTGTCAGGCAGTATATCTAGAATCATCAGTTGTCTATGGTGAATAGCTGGTAGTCTTTATAGGTAAGCGGGTGCGTAGCGTTAACCCCTTTAGCAACATATAAAGCCCTAGTGCAGCTACTATATGTTTGAGCGAGTGGCCGCTGATAAAAATCAGTGATTGATGTATTACCTGATCAAAGTGTTCGCATAATTTAGCGACAAGATAGCTGCCCAGTAGCCACCAGTAGCAGGCTATACGGTCATAGGTGGGAGTGAAAAATAACAGTACAATAGGGATGCCAATAATAGGAAAAAACTGCACAAAGATATAAGGCCGTAAATCTCCGGTGGCATTGCTTTCGGATAAATACCAGTAAAACACTGACAAGAAGCCGATGACTAATAGCGGTATGAGCAACACTTTACCGGCTTTAGGCGCAATAAATTCACTGGTAATAATAGAGACTAGCCCCATAAAGCCAATCGTCATT